>Ga0067045_1028494_pt1 | contig 32389 bp, 28 predicted proteins | sample TerdegcTABiofilm_FD_59184 | JGI IMG/M metagenome (GOLD analysis project Ga0067045, IMG submission 59184) | Combined Assembly of (Gp0054472, Gp0054536) Wastewater bioreactor microbial communities from Singapore -Terephthalate degrading...
GCAAATGTTTGAAAGGGAAGTGTGTAGCTTATCCCGATTGAAATTGTTACTAACTCTCCTAAAACTCCGGTGCTTACAAGGTAAGAAGGAGTTGTACTGTAAGGAACGTTTGTTGATGTAGGAACCCATATTAAGTCTGTGTCATCAAAATGCATCCATCTTTTCCATCCGGCCATTTTAACAACATTCAGTTTGCATTTTACTTTATTGTTCAGCATTCCTTCTTCGTTAATTAATTGAGCGAGTTCACCGGGAGTTAATCCATATACATATGGAATTTTATACTGGCTCACAAATGATTGAAATCCATCTTCAACAATATTTCCTTCAATACGAATACCGCCTAAAGGATTGGGTCTATCAAGTACAATAAATTCTTTATTGTTTTCCGCTGCTGCTTCCATTGCCAATCCAAGAGTACTAATGTATGTATAAGATCTGCACCCAATATCCTGAACATCATAAACAATTACATCAATGTTAGAAAGCATTTCTTGTGTGGGTTTGTTTCTTTTACCATAAAGGGAATAGTATTTTATTCCGGTGGTGCTATCAACAAAATCATTTACTGTTTCTCCGGCTTTGTTTAATCCGCGAAAACCGTGTTCCGGACTAAACACCGAAATCAAATCAACATTTTTTGCAGTAGATAGTAAATCAACAGTAGATACTAACTTCTTGTTAACTCCTGTTTGATTTGTGATTAAAGCGACTCGCTTATTTTCAAGAATTGAAAAATTATCTCTCTCAAGAACATCAATTCCTAATAATACTCTCTGGTTCTGAGAGAACAATAGGCCAGAGAGTAAAAAAGTAAACAAGAATGTTTTTTTGATCATGCCGGTAAAAATGATTTTGTAATTGTATCAATATAAATAGAAGCTTTTTTATCTACTTCTTCAAAGAAAATATTTGCACGTTTTCTAATTTCTTCTGCAATAGTTTGATTGTTTAACGAACTACAATTGATCAAAACGTTTAAGTATGCTCCGTGAATAGCTGTTTTAGTAAGTGCAATAGCTACACCGGCATCTGAAAGTGAGTTTTTGTTCCCTTTATCTGCAACAGTTTTTAAGAGGGGAAGTAAATCATAACATTTGCGCATAACTTCCGAAGGTACTTCGGCGGCATTAATAGTTGCCTCTTCAATTTTTGTATTTCGGATTTCTTTTTCTTCATCAGATTCTTTTGGTAATTTAAATGCATCCATAACATTCTCAAAAGCTTCGTTATCTCTCCGGGCAAGTATTACAAAATCATTTTGAAAATTTTGCAATTTATCTTTAAGAGAGATCATTTCTGCTTCTACATCAGCATATTTCTTTTTGCCAATAGTTAGATTGCAGACCATAGTTCCTAAACTTGATGCTAAAGCTCCACATAATGCAGCAACATTTCCACCTCCGGGAGTAGGGGAATTAGATGACAATTCATCAAAATAATTTTGTAACGTTTTGTTTAAATCCATTCTTCCTCCAAATTTTTGATGGACGTAGTTCGGAGATGTCCATTAAATCATATATTCAATTATTTTTTCTTCCGGTATAAATGGGTTTAATGAGCTTAATCCAAGATTGTCGATAGCAGCTTGGACTAATTTTTTCTCATCATTCTCTTTTCCATTAGTATAAAATCTTCCGGCTTGAAGCATTGCTTCCAATGGAACCAGACCAACAATTTCGCTTCCATTCACTTCAACACCTAATCGTTCTGCTTCTTTCTTAACCTCTTCGAATGCATTGTGCATAGGTGTTATGTTATAATTTGTAAGATTAATAGAAACCTGTGTGCAATTATATTTTTCCAGACTAACACCCATACCCTTAAATTCTCTTAATCTGCCCGGTACTTTAATAGTCTTACCATCTATTTTGATTACGTTACCTTTTTCGTCTCTTTTAGCATAACCGCTTTCTCTTAAAATTTCTGCAATCTCTTTAGCGTATTTAACATCAGTGGATTTAATGTTAACATTGTATGCAATTAAGAAAAATCGTGAACCTGTTACAATTGCACCAAGTTTAGGATTAAAAACAGCATCACCAAAATCCGGTAACCAGTTCGGATCTTTTAATTTTTCTTCAAGACCTTCATACTCGCCCTGACGTATGCTTGACAAACTTTTTCTTTCCGGTTTGCGTGCAGCAAATTCATATAAGTAAACAGGCACTTTTAGTTCTTTTGAAATTATTTCTCCGAATCTTTCTGATATTTTTACACACTCTTCGGTTGTAACATTTGCAACAGGAACAAAAGGAACAACATCAATTGCACCGAGCCGCGGATGTTCACCTTTGTGTTTTGTCATATCAATATGTTCTGCTGCAGCTTTACAAGCATTGATAGCACCTTGTAATATTCCTTCTTCGTTTCCGGCTAATGTTACAACAACACGGTTATAATCTGCATCGGGTTCTAAACTTAATAACTTAACATCGGGAGTATTATCAATAGCTTGTTTTACAGCTTCAAATGTTTTTGAATCTTTACCTTCACTAAAATTTGGAACACATTCAATTATTTTTTGTTTTGACGTATTTGTCATTATTACTCCGTATTTCTTTTGTAAATAATTTCCCCATTTTTTATTGTCATATCATTCAGATTTTGCCCGATGTTATAAATAATTTCAGAAAAATCCTTCGCATTAAATACGGCAAAGTCTGCTTGTTTACCAATTTCAATGCTTCCGGTTTTATTATTAATGCCGAGTGCTTTTGCCGCATTGATGGTAACGCCGCTTATAGTTTCTTCGGCAGTCATTCCCATCTTTAAAACAGCAAGACTCATAATCAAATGTAAGTTGGGAATATTAGAAGAACCGGGATTATAATCCGTAGATAATGCTACAATTGAATTGTTATCTATTAATTTGCGAGCCGGTGCATATTGATAATCTAAAAAGAAAGATACACCAGGTAATAGGACTGCAACAGTCTCACTATCGTTTAGTTTCTGTATGTCTGTTTCTTTAATAACTTCTAAATGATCAACCGAAAGTGCTTTATACTTTAATGCAATATCCAGTCCGCCAATGTTGTTAAATTGTTCTGTGTGAAGTCTAATCTTGTAACCCAACTTTTTTGCTTTATTGAATATTTGATCCACTTCGTCAGCACTGAATGCACCTTTCTCGCAAAATGCATCAATATATTCGGCTAAACCGTTTTTAATTATGAATGGAAGTAACTCATCAGAAATTATTTTCAAATATTTCTTGTGATCATTCTTGTATTCCGGCGGATATGTATGTGCACCGAGAAATGTTGGAATAATGTCTATCGGTAAAATTTTCTTGAAATGATTTATTACTTGTAATAACTTAATCTCATCATAATAACTTAATCCATATCCGCTTTTTATTTCCAAAGTCGTAATACCTTGAGAGATAAATAGATCAATCCTTGGCTTGATCCGCTTAATTAATTCTTCGAATGAAGATTGTCGCACCGCTTTCACGGTTGAAATAATTCCGCCACCGGATTCTGCAATTTGTTCATAAGTCGCTCCATTCAATCTCATTAAAAATTCATTTGATCTTGAGCCGGCAAATGCAGTATGAGTGTGGCATTCAATTAATCCGGGTAAAACAATCTTTTCTTCGCAATTTATTACTTGGTCGAACAAACCTTTATTTATCTGTGTATTGGGGATAAAATCCTTAATGATATTATTCTCTAAAACGATCGAATGTTCATATAACGGGGCAACACTCGATGCATCCTTACCACGTTTATAATTTTTACCTTTCGTGTCAACAGTAATAATCTGTGCGGGTGATTTTAATAATTTTCTCATTTGCCCATCTAATTATGGAATGTTTTCCACATAAACGACTTCCAAAAATAGAGAAAATGGGACTTTATTTTCTATTCTTTTTGTTCAAAAGTTTCAATTTTCGTATTTTTACTCTATTGAAAAGTAGAGGATATCCCCAATATGCCTTCAAAGTATAAGATTCTCTTTGTCACATCAGAAGTAGTTCCATTTATTAAAACTGGTGGTTTAGCAGATGTTTCTTCCGCGTTGCCTCAAAAATTACAGGAATTAGGTCATCAGGTTAGAATTATTGTACCAAAATACGGTGCTATTGATGAGCGTAAATATAAAATTCACGAAGTAGTTCGACTTAAAGACATTAAAATAAATATCGGAGAAAAGGAAGTTGTATTTTCTCTTCGATCTTCATTTTTAATTGGCCCCAAAACTCGAGTTCAGATTTATTTCTTAGATAATCCTGAATATTTTGGAAGTCGTCATAGTCTTTATACCGACCCTATTTCGGGCGAGGATTATCCTGATAATGATGAGCGATTTATTTTGTTATCAAAAGCAGTTTACGAGCTAATAACAAAATTAGGGTGGGCTCCTGATGTAATTCATTGTAACGACTGGCAAACAGGACTTGTACCGGCGTATCTCAAATCAATGTTTACTAAAGATCCATTATTTACTCCTATCAAAACATTATTTACAATACATAACTTGGCTTTTCAAGGTACTTTCCCTAAAACTATTTTCAACAAAACAGGATTACCAAAAGAACTTGATAGCGAAAAAGGAATTATACATAAAGGTAAAGTTAATTTTTTAAAAGCCGGATTGGTTTATTCTGATATGATAACTACTGTTAGCGAAACTTATGCAAAAGAACTTTGCCTTAAGAAAGAATTTGGAGCTGGATTACAAGATGTGTTATGTAAACGTAAAAAGGATATGTATGGAATTATAAATGGAATTGATGATACTATCTGGAACCCTGAGCAGGATAATAAAATTGCTCATAAATATTCAATTAAAAATCTGGAGTTTAAGAAAGAGAATAAAAAAGCATTAGCTCAAAATTTTGGATTTAAATATGATGAAAAAGTACCTGTTGTTGGTATGATTTCGAGATTGTTCGAAGATAAAGGACTAGATCTATTAGAAAAAGCATTCCCGCAATTAATGAAGCTTAATATGCATCTTATTCTTTTAGGAACCGGAGATAAAAAGTATCATAAATTCATTACCAGTTCTGCTTCAAAATATCATAATAATTTTTCTTGCTTTATCGGATTTGATGAAGAGTTAGCTCATTTGATTGAAGCCGGTTCTGATATGTTTTTAATGCCTTCAAAATATGAACCGTGCGGACTGAATCAAATGTATAGCTTAATGTATGGTACTGTACCTATTGTACGATATACAGGAGGACTTGCTGATACTGTTCAACCATTTAATCCAAAAAATAAAACTGGTAATGGTTTTGCTTTTGAAAAATATGCTGTTGGTGATATGATTGCAGAAATTAAAAAAGCAATCAAAATTTATTCTACGGATAAAGAAACCTGGCAAACCATTATGAAGAACGGAATGAAATCTAATTTTACATGGTTGAATTCGGCTAAAAAATATCTCGACCTTTATAAAAAACTTACCGATTAATTGATGCAATATAATTCAGTTTTTTTGGATAGGGACGGAACAATTAATTTTGATACCGGTTACATTAAAGATCCTGATCAAGTGAAATTATATCCAGGTGTTGCCGAAGGAATTAAAAAATTAAAAGATCAATTCAATTTCAAGATTGTTGTAATATCTAATCAGGCTGGTATCGCTTACGGTATTTTAACTCATGATGATGTAAAAGCAATAAATACTAGAATAAATAGTTTGTTGGCTGAGCAGGGTACATCAATAGATTATTTTTATTATTGCCCATACCACCCGGAATATAATACCGAAGATGAATCAAAATGTAGGAAACCATCTCCTTATATGATTGTACAAGCTTCCAGGGATTTGAATATTGACCTTAGCAAGTCATATATGGTTGGCGATAAAAGTATAGATGTTTTGTGTGGATTGAATGCCGGTGTTAAATCAATATTAATTAATTATAGCGGGGATAATGCTGAAATTAATAGCTTGCATAATCTTGGGAAAAAACCCAATTTTGTAGCCGCTAATTTTACAGAAGCTTGCGACTTTATTGTAAAAGATTATTCGGAGGAAAACATTTGATTAGATTTTTGAAATTATCCTTTATTCTATCTCTTATATTGGTTTTAGCTGGTTGTAATGATGAACCGACATCTGTCGGCTCAAATCTTTTACCTGAGGATGGTAAAATTCAGTTTAAGCAACTCGATTCAAAAGAAACTCCTATTGCACAATCCTCCTCTCATTATGAATATAAACTGTACCTCGGTACTTCTAATTATATAATATTAGGTAAAAATTCTTTTGTCGAGTCTTCGGTACTGATGCAATTTGCACCACCTTTTACTGACTCAATGGTAACTTATTACAAAAACAGTCAGTTTAAGGTTAAGAAAGTATGGATGGAGATGAAACCGGTTTATAAACTTGGTGATGAATCACAGAACTTCAGTTTTTCCGTTCATCAGATAAGAAGTAGCTGGACCTCCTCCGGATTTGATAAAGATAGTATTGCCTCACTTCAATATGATAACAAAGATGTTTCTACATCCAGGGTATTAGTTGATACATTATTGTCATTTAACATCGAATCCACAGTTGTGGAAGAATGGTTAAAGAATAGGGTAGATGCAAACTCGGCTCCCAGCAATCGTGGCTTATTTCTTAAACCGGCTTCCAGTTGTCAAAGATTTTTGGGATTTAATGCATATGGAGAAACTGCCAGTTCTAACTTACCTACTCTTAAGATTGAGTATGAACAAAATAGTAAAGTAGATACATTATTATCCACTCCTTATATGGACGTCCATGTTGTAACAGGTGCATTACCTGCTCAATCACAATATTTCTATTTGCAAGGTGGAATGACACTAAGAGGGTTTCTATCATTCGATTTATCCTCCCTTCCTAAAGATATAATAATTAATAGCGCCAAACTTGAGCTTACTATTGATACGTTAAAAACATTAAATGGTAAACCATTATCAGATTCTATAAATGTACGTGCTCTTAAGGATAGTGTTACTAAAAAGTTTACAGGTGATAGTCTCATTGTTTCTGTATTAAAAAGAACTAATAATGTTTATTCCGGTGAAATAACATGGCTGGTTCAAAAATGGATTTCATCAAGCGACCCAACTGTAAATCAGGGAATAGCATTATCTCTTACTGATGAGGAGCGTTCCGTTGCAAGACTTGCTGTTTATGGAAGTAAAGCTTCGGATTCTGCTAATCGTCCACGAATTAAAATTGTTTACATTCAGAAGAAATAATAAATGAAAATAAAAAAAATAATATTACTCTTAATCATTCTTTTGCCAATAGAAATTCTACCTTCAGGCGGATCAATTTATTCGAGATTTGGATTAGGTGATTTTTATTATTCATTTTCTGCGAGACGACTTGCTTTAGGAGAATTAGGAATTGCCACTACAGATATTGATTACCTAAACTACCTTAATCCAGCAAGCTGGAATAAAATGAGATTATCCAGATTTGAAACAGGAATTATTTCTCATGGTAATGGCATCTCTTCAAATACGGCTTCGGTATTTCACGTCCAGACTATTTTCTCCGGTATGATGTTTGGCTTTCCTATTGATCGCGAACTGGGGTGGAGCTTTGCTACTGGAATAGTACCTTATTCAAATGTTAATTATGATATTTTATACCCAGAAACTGATCCGATTGGAGGTTCGTTTATTTCTGAATATAAAGGTGATGGCGGTTTGTCCAAATCTTTTCTTGGCTTTTCAATTCGTCTTCCACTCGAATTCGCCTTAGGTGTCTCATTCGATTATTATACTGGTAAAATTGAACATATCTCCTCTGTTTCATTCGGCCCTGAATCTGAACTTATTAGTGCCTCATTCTCAAAGAATTATAGTTACAATGGTTTAGGGTTTACATTGGGAGCTATATCAAGTAATATTGCATCAATATTCGGAACAGATTTTATTAAGGATTTTCGTTTGGGACTTGTTTACTCTACAAAATCGCAGTTAAACACAGACTCAACAGTAATTTCCTCAACATTGATTGGTGATATAGAAACAAAAAGCGGATCTATGAAAACTCATTTGCCATCAAGAATTGGCGCCGGTTTATCTTTAATGATGAGCAATGGTATCCAAATTACTGCGGATTATTTGCATCAAGGCATGAGTCAATTTTTAATTGCTGGTAAAAGTCTGAATGTTATGAGAGATTTAACAAAGTACAGCCTTGGTATTGAATATCGTAACCCCGAATCCAGATCACAATCATTCTGGGAACAGGTTATGTTAAGAGGGGGTTTAAGCTTTGAAAAGACTCAATATTCATTTAATGGAAAAGGAATTGATCAAGTTTCATTATATACTGGATTTTCAATGCCAATTGGTTTCGATAGTACAATTGATGTTGGATTCCAATATGGTAATCGTGGGACAAAAGAAAATAATTTATTAAGTGAAAATTTTTATAAATTTTCCATAACTTTGAGCATAGGAGAACTTTGGTTTTTACAAACCGAAAGATAAATAATAGAAGGAATAATAAATTGAAAAGAAAATTTTTAGCTATTGCATTTATAATTGGCTTCTCTTCTAATCTGGTCATCAAAGCACAAAGCGATCAAGCTATCTTTAGTTTATTTTATGAATCTCATAAAAACAAAGATTTTGTTACTGCTATCGACTATGGATGGAAAATTGTTAATAACGACCCCGCCCCATGGTTGAGATTCAAACTCTTTCCTAAAATGGAAGAAATACTTTGGTATATGCATGATAGCATGAAAGTTTCTGAATCCGAACTTAAAAGCTTGAATGACACAATTCTTTATTTTTATGATAGAGCAATCAAATTTGAGCCGAAGAATGAAAGCCATTACATCGTTAGAAAAGCTTATGTTAAAGAAGTCTGGAGAAAAGATAACCCAGAGGATGTAATTAAACTTTATGAAAAGGCAATTGAACTGGATCCTAATACTGATAATTTTTACAAAGATCGCTTAGGCATGCTTTATATTGCTAATGCAAATGAAAGTAACGATTATAAATTGAAAGCTCTTGATCTATATTCCAAGTTGGCGGAGAGCGATGCTGAGAATCCTATTTGGAATCAGAAGCTTGAAGGTATTGCCGAAGATATTACTGAACTGGTTAACATTACAAAAAAATCCTGGGAGTTTGATAAAGAGAATCTTGAAAAAGCATGGAAATATGCATCAACATGTTTAAGAGCTCAGGATTATGAACAAGCAAAAATTCCACTAGAGTTTTTAGTTGCAAAGTCTCCTGAGGTAATTAATTATTGGAAACAGTTGGCAAGTGTTTACGAAAAACTTGAAATGAATGATAAAACTATTTATGCCTATAAAAAATTAATCGACTTACAACCGGATAATAGAGATAACTATGTTAATCTTGCATTAGTATACAAGAGACTCGATCAACTTTCTGTATCCAGAACTTATTTACAAAGAGCAATGAAAGCTGATCCAAACTGGGATTATCCTGTATTCATTGAAGCACAATTATACGAGCAAGGCGCAAGAGCATGCGATTTTGATTTTATGGCTAAGTGTGTTTATCTCTTAGCAGTAAATACATACCGTAAAGCTGCTTCTATGGGTGGCCAATTTTCATCCACTGCTTCAGAAAGAGTTAAAGCATTACAGAATTCTATTCCAATGAAAGAAGATTATTTCTTTAGAAAAATTAAATCCGGTGATACAATTAAAATTGAAGGTCCTTGCTATGCATGGATTGATAGAAGTGTGACTGTTCCTTAAATATTATTTAACTAAAAATTTCAGGTCGTTATGTTTAATTATCTGTCTGTTGATTCCGAAGTACTTAATGTTGCAAAACTTGAATTAAACCGACAAGAAACTCACCTAGAATTAATCGCATCAGAAAATTTTGTTAGTCCGGCTGTTCTTCAGGCAGCCGGTTCTGTTTTAACAAATAAATACGCCGAAGGTTACCCCGGAAAAAGATATTATGGCGGATGTGAATTTGTTGACATGGCTGAGGATATTGCACGGGATCGTTTAAAAAAATTGTTTGGTGCTGAATATGTGAATGTTCAGCCGCACAGTGGTTCTCAGGCAAATATGGCTGTATATATGGCACTACTAAAACCGGGTGACACTATACTTGGACTTAGTTTAGACCATGGCGGACATTTAACACATGGCTCTCTTGTAAATTTTTCTGGACAAATTTATCGTTCTGTTCCATACACCTTAAATAGAGAAACAAAATTATTAGATTATAATTTAATTGAAGACCTTGCAAAGAAAGAAAAACCAAAATTAATTGTGATGGGTGCAAGTGCTTATTCACGGGATTGGGATTATTCAAAGTTTAGAGAAATAGCAGATAAGGTTGGTGCTCTTTTAATGTGCGACATGGCTCACCCAGCCGGTTTAATTGCTAAAGGTTTATTAAATAATCCTTTACCATACTGTGACGTTGTTACATCTACAACACATAAAACTTTACGCGGTCCTCGCGGTGGAGTTATTCTTGTTGGTAAGGATAAAGAAAATCCTATGGGTATTAAAACTCTTAAAGGTGATCGAATAAAATTAATGTCGGAAGTTTTTGATGGTATGGTTATGCCAGGAATTCAAGGCGGTCCTTTGATGCATGTAATTATGGCTAAAGCTGTTGCATTTGGAGAAGCTCTTCAAGATTCATTTGCAGATTATACCAAACAAATAATTAAGAACTCTAAGACTTTAGCAGCTGAATTAATTAAATATGGTTATGATATTGTATCTGGCGGAACTGATAATCACTTAATGTTAGTAGATTTAACACAGAAAGAATTGAGTGGTAAAAAAATTGAGAATGCACTTGGTGTTGCCGCAATAACTGTTAACAAAAACATGATTCCATTCGATACAAAAAGTCCTTTTGTTACAAGTGGAATTAGAATTGGAACTCCGGCAGTTACGACACGCGGCATGAAAGAAGATGAGATGAAGTTAATTGCCCAGTTTATTGATAGAGCAATAAAAAATTCTGAGAACGAAACTGAGCTTAAAGAAATTAGAAAAGAAGTAGCGTTACTTTGCTCGAAGTTTCCTCTTTACCCCGAACTAGCAAATAGTTAAGTGGTGTTGTGAGCAAAAAGGATAAATCTCATTCCCAGAATTCCGGTGAGACCGAAGTTGAAATGACTTTTCTTGAACACCTTGAAGAACTAAGGTGGCGCATCATTTATGCTTTAATTGGAATTGTAATCGGTACAATTATCGCATGGATCTTTATCGATTTTTTTATCAACAACATTCTGCTATTGCCGGCTAAACAGGCAAATTTCAAATTACAGAACCTTCGTCCTTTCGGTCAGCTATTCTTATTCTTCGAAGTTGCTATTATATTGGGACTAATTTTCAGTTTCCCCAATGTGGTATATCAAATCTGGAAATTTGTATCGCCGGCTCTACGCGATAGCGAAAAAAAATATATTTCGGCTATAGTAATATTTACAACGGTTTGCTTTCTAATAGGAGTTGTGTTTGCATATTTTGTGATGCTGCCATTAACATTGAAATTTGCTGCTCAGTTTGGTTCACCGGAAATAGCAAATAATTTTTCTATCGATGAATATTTCTCAATAATTCTAAGTGTTATTATTGGTGCAGGTTTAGTTTTTGAATTACCGATGCTTTCATTTTTCTTATCGAAGATTGGAATTCTAACACCCACTATTATGCGTAAATACAGACGTCATTCTATTGTAATAATTTTAATACTTGCCGCCGTATTAACACCCGGTACCGATCCGGTCTCTCAAATACTATTAGCCATTCCGTTGGTTTTCTTATACGAAATAAGTATTTTAGTTTCAAAAATATTTCAAAAGAAAACTTGAAAATAAACTCACTCTCCGAAATTACTCATCTTATTCAAGACGAACTTAACCAGTTTAATGGATTGTTCAAGCAATCTCTTAAATCCAAAGTTGGACTGGTCGATTTAGTTACGCGTTATATTCTAAAACAAAAAGGTAAAAAAGTTAGACCCGTTTTAGTTCTTTTATCCAGTAAACTTGCTGGTAATGCTAATGAAAGATCTTACCGTGGTGCAATTCTGGTGGAATTATTACATACTGCCACTTTAGTACATGATGATGTTGTCGATAATGCTGAAACAAGAAGAAGCTTTCCATCAATCAATGCTGTCTGGAAAAACAAAGTTGCAGTTTTAATGGGGGATTATCTTCTTGCTCGCGGTTTAATGCTTGCTGTTGAAGGGAACGATTTCGACTTTCTTAAAGTAATTACCAATACTGTTAAACGAATGTCCGAAGGAGAACTTCTCCAGATAAGTAAAACCCGAAAACTTGATAATGACGAAGAGACTTATTACCGGATTATCTCTGATAAAACAGCATCCTTGTTAACTACATGCTGTGAAATTGGTGCCAGATCAGCAACTACCGATGAACAAAAAATTATTGCTTTGAAAAATTATGGTGAAAACCTTGGAATCGCTTTTCAAATAAGGGATGATATTCTTGATTATATAGGCACTGCAAAATTATTTGGAAAACCTCTCGGTGGTGATATTAGAGAAAAAAAACTTACACTCCCGCTTATATATGCACTCCGCAATTCATCAACAAAAGATGCTGATCATATAATTAAGATAATCAGGAAGGGAGGAAAGACACTCAACATAAAGGATGTAATTACTTTTGTTAAACAAAATGGCGGAATTGATTACGCCGAGAAAGTATCAAAAGAATTTGCACAGAAAGCAATTGATAGTCTAAAAGTTTTCGAAAGTTCAGAAATACGTACAGCCCTTGAATCACTCGTCCTTTTTGTTGTTGAACGCAACACTTAATTAATATTAAAAGGTCTTAAACAACAGTTAATAAATATTTTTTTGTTAAGAAAAACTTTTTGTTTTTTGATACCATTTCTTATTTTAGGTCGTGGATTTTTAAAAAAATTCTACAGCATGTCTTAATTAATAAAATCTAATAAATCTTGTGATAAACTCTTTGAAGAAAATTAGGAGAGTTTTATTGCTGAAGAAGGGACTTTATTATAGGGCTTAAATGAAAAAGACTGTTCTCGATTATGCGCTAAAAATTCGCCTACCATTAACATTATTTGTTATTGCAACAACATTTGTATTAACATATTATATCTCCCGACCAGAAAGAGATGGATTAGGATACACACCGGAACAACCGATTAAATTTTCTCATAAACTTCATGCTGGCACAATGGCTATTGATTGTCAATACTGCCATACTGAAGTTGCAAAAGGAAGGCACGCAACAATTCCATCTGTAAATGTTTGTATGAATTGTCACACCGTAGCCCGTAAAGATAAACCTGAGATTGTTAAGCTTACTCAATATTATGAAGAAGGTAAACCAATTCCGTGGAAGAGAATTCACAAGGTTCCTGATTATGCTTACTTTAATCACAGTGTTCATGTAAATAAAGGAATTGACTGTGCAAGCTGCCATGGTGATGTAAGAGAAATGGAAGTTGTTGGTCAAGTAAGACAGTTTACAATGAATGCATGCCTGGACTGTCATAGAGAACCGCATAAAAATATTCCTTATTTACAGAATGTTAAAACCGGACCTGAAAATTGTTGGGCTTGTCACCGTTAATTTATTGGGGTAATAATGAAAATTAAAAGCTACACCAGAAAAAATTTTTTTAGCACTTTAGGTAAAGGAACAATATTCGCAATGGTTGCTTCTGTATTCCCGATAAAGATATTGACAGCAAAAGGTCAGAACAAACAAAAAATTAATGTACAAATTCATCCATCTGCTGTAAAAAGAAATCACAAGGTTTAGCAAATGAGTGAGAAGCAGAATTTGAACGATATGAAAAAAGATTATTGGAAAAGCTTAAAAGATTATAGTAACGATCCCGAAGTTCAAAAAATAAAAGCAAATGAATTTTTGGATGGTGTTACTGATGATTTTGATGAATCGAAATTATCGGGATTATCAAGAAGAAAATTTATTGCACTGTTAACAGCATCAACAGCATTTGCTGCAACTGCATGTACCGATTACCGTGATAAAGGGGAAATAATTCCATACAACAAAAGACCTGAAGAAATTAAACCCGGCAAAGCCAACTATTATGCTTCTACTTGTAACGGTTGTTCTCAATCTTGTGGTATACTTGTAAAAACCCGGGAAGGAAGACCAATAAAAATTGATGGCAACCCCGATCACCCGATTAATAAGGGAAAAATTTGTTCTAAAGGTCAGGCAAGTATTCTGAACCTTTATGACCCTGAAAGACTAAAAGAACCAAAAATTTCAGGACGAAAAACAGATTGGCTGAATGCTGACAAAGAGATTATTTCTCTATTAGAAAATTCGAAAAAGAATAATAAGCAGATTGCAATAATTACAAGTGAGGTTGTATCTCCAACAATAAAGAAACTGTTCGACGATTTTCAATCAAAATATCCTTCAACTAAAATTTACCAGATTGATTTAGTTAGTGATAAATTAAGAAGAGAAGCCTGGTTCGAATCATACGGTAATTATAATTATCCATCAATAAAATTTGATGAAGCCAATGTTATTCTTTCTCTCGATTCAGATTTGCTTGGTAATGAAGGAAGTTTTATCGAGAACATGCAGAAGTATTCTAAGAAACGTGAAGTTGTTGATAAACTTAACTTTAACAGACTTTATGTTGCTGAAGGCAGATTGAGTGCTACAGGAATGATGGCTGATTATAGAATGGCAATTCCTACTGATAAGCAGTATCAATTTGTAATGATGTTGATTAAGGAATTATTAAAATCCGGTTCGGCATTAAACCTTAATAACGATGTAATCAAAAAAATTAACGAAGCAGTAATTGATATAAAAGTTGATGAGAAAAAAATAAGTCATCTAATTCAAGATCTTAATGCTAACCGGGGCAAATCAATTATTTATGCCGGCGATACACTTTCTAAAGATGTACATGTTGCCGTTAATCTATTAAATGAGATTTTAGGAAATTCTGTTTTATACGACTACTCTTCTTCTCATAATTCATTTTATTCTTATGCAAAGACCGATGAGCTTAATAAGTTAGTTGATTCAATGAATAAGAGGGAGATTGATATTGTTATTAATTTTGATACAAATCCTGTTTTTATTTTACCCGGTGATTATGGATTTGAAGCTGCGTTGAAAAAAGTATCTGGTTCAATCTCGTTAATTGAATCCGAAAATGAAACTTCAGCGGTTTGCAAATATGTCTTACCTGTAAATAATCAGCTTGAAAGCTGGGGTGATGCAAACGCACGAACAGGAGTTTACAGTTTACAACAACCAGTAATATCTCCAATTTTTAATACTCGTCAAAAAGAAGCAGTAATACTTAATTGGTTAAGCGGCGATCCTAATTCTTACACAGAAGACGTTTATCATAAATACCTCATCAATTCATTTAACGTAAATATTTATTCAAAGGTTAAAAATTCCGCAGATGAAAAAACATTCTGGTATTCAGCTTTACATGATGGTGTTGTTACATTCAAAGAAGAAAACAAAAATTCAAACTTTATAACAAGTTCTTTTCTTTCAACAAATTATTTAAGTGATAACAAAGGATTTACATTACATCTTAGTGACAGTTATTTTGTCGGCGATGGAAAATTTGCAAATAATGGATGGCTCCAGGAAGTACCGCATCCTGTATCTAAAGTGTCTTGGGATAATTATGCTTCTATCTCACCTTCGTTGGCAAAAGAATTAAATGTTGAAATGAACGATTTAGTTGAATTAAGTAGCAACGGCAGAAAATTAACATTACCGGTAGTAGTTCAACCCGGCGTTGCTGAAAAAACAATTAATGTAGAATTAGGATATGGCAGAACAGTAATTGGCGAAGTTGGAAAAAATGTTGGGTTCAATGCTATTAATTTGATGAGCAAAAATTCTTCAGGTTCACCATTTGTTCTTACAAATGTTTCTGTAAATAAAGTTTCCGGAACTCATAAACTCGTATCTACGCAAGAACATCATTCCTTAGATGATACTTTTGTAAAAGATTTTCACAGGATAAGAAAAATTATTCAGGAAGGAACAGTTGAAGGATATACAAAAGATCCAAAGTTCCTACATCATGAAAAGCATGAAGTATTTGGCATAACAAGAGAACACAAGTATACAGGTGTTAAATGGGCAATGTCTATTGACTTGAACAAATGTACAAGTTGTACTGCATGTGTAACTTCGTGTAATGTTGAGAATAATATTCCTGTCGTTGGTAAAGACCAGGTTGATAGAGGCAGAGAGATGCAATGGATGAGGATTGATAGATACTATTCCGGTACACCCGATGATCCGATTGTTAGTAATCAACCTATGCTCTGTCAGCATTGTGATAATGCACCTTGCGAAAATGTTTGTCCGGTTAATGCTACCAATCATAGTCCCGATGGATTGAATCAAATGGCTTACAATAGATGTGTAGGCACGAGATATTGTTCAAACAACTGTCCATATAAAGTAAGAAGATATAATTTCTTCGATTTTAGAGATCACTTTGAAGATGAATACTACCAGAATAATTTAACTGCATTGGTTAACAACCCTGAAGTAACCGTTCGGTCCCGTGGAGTGATGGAGAAATGTACTTTCTGTATTCAGAGAATTATGGAAGCAAGATCCGATGCAATTACAGAAGGAAGAGAACTAAAAGGTTCCGATGTTACCACTGCATGTCAGCAAGCATGCCCAACAAATGCCATTGTATTTGGCGATATGAACGATCCTGAATCAAAAATATCTAAACTAAGAGAACATAACCTTGCATATCATGTTCTGGAAGAATTAAACGTCAAACCAAACGTTACATATATAGCTAAACTTAGAAATACTCACCCGGAGGGTAATTAGTGAGCGTTGTTGATTATACACAGGAATTATCTGTAGTAGAAGGGAAACCGGCATTACGATCCCTAGATGATTTAATTTCCAAACCGTTGGAAACAAAACCGGATAAAAAGTTTTTCATTGCGCTGTCTATTACACTTTCGATGTTAGGATTTTTTGTAGTTGGACTTGGATTAACATTCTGGTATGGAATAGGAATGTGGGGTAATAATAATCCGGTTGGATGGGCATTCGATATTGTAAACTTTGTTTTCTGGGTTGGTATAGGACACGCTGGAACACTTATTTCTGCAATTCTATTTTTATTCAGGCAAAAGTGGAGAACAGGAATTGCGCGGTTTGCTGAAGGTATGACAATCTTTGCGGTTATGACTGCTTTATTATTTCCGTTGATTCACGTTGGTCGTCCATGGTTGGATGGATGGTTAATGCCTTATCCAAATCAACACGGATTATGGGTTAACTTTACTTCACCTTTGTTATGGGACGTGTTTGCCGTATCGACATACTTTATAGTTTCTTTAATATTCTGGTACGTTGGGCTCATTCCGGATTTTGCAACATTACGGGAAAGGACTTCAACAAAATTTAAAAAAACTACTTATTCTTTATTCAGTTTGGGATGGAGATTTTCTAACCGTCACTGGCAGCATTACGAAATGGTTTATTTAATACTTGCCGGATTTGCAACTCCACTGGTTTTATCTGTCCATACAATTGTTAGTTTCGATTTCGCAGTTTCAATATTACCGGGATGGCACACAACAATATTCCCGCCATACTTTGTTGCCGGCGCAGTATTCTCCGGATTTGCAATGGTTCAGAACGTTTTAATATTTGTAAGAAAAATTTTCAACTACGAGCACATTATTACTTTAGATACTCTTGAAAAGATGAACAAGATTATGCTTGTAACCGGGTCGATGGTTGGTTATGCATATGCAATGGAATTTTTTATTGCCTGGTATAGCGGAGTTCAACCGGAACAATTTACTTTTCTTAATAGAGCATTTGGTCCTTACGCATGGGCATACTGGATAATGGTAACATGTAACGTTATCTCGCCTCAATTATTCTGGTTCAAGAAAATAAGAAGATCTATACCTGTAATGTTTGTTGTTGCGGTTTTTGTAAATGTTGGAATGTGGTTCGAAAGATTTGTAATTGTTGTTACTTCATTATCGAGAGATTATTTACCATCAAGCTGGGCTTATTATACACCAACTCTTGTTGATGGAATGATTTTATTAGGAAGTTTTGGTTTCTTCTTTACATGGATTTTGTTATTCACCAAAGCATTACCTGTTGTTTCAATTGCAGAAGTTAAAGCGGTTGTGGATGATGCTCAACCTTCTCATAAGGGTCATTAATAATGAGTGATAAGATTTTATATAGCTATACCGGAATTTTTGATACGCCAGATGAAATAATTCATGCTGCAGAAAAAACATCCGAACATGGATTTAAGAAGTATGATGTACATACTCCATATCCTTTGCATGGAATGAACCAGGCGATGAAACTTCCGCCATCAAAGTTAGGTTATGTTGCTCTGGTAGTTGGTTTATCCGGTGCTTTAGCTGCATTGCTTACGATGTTCTGGATGTCTGCTGTGGATTACCCGATTATAATAGGCGGTAAACCTTTCTTTTCATTTCCGGCTTACGTACCGGTTATGTTCGAAGTTACGGTTCTATCTGCTTCAATTGCTACAGTACTTACAATGTTGTTTGTATTTTTCAAACTACCGAATAATGCACATCCTCTTCATGATACTGTTTATATGAAGAAAGTTTCATCGGATAAATATGGAATTAGTATTCAAGCCGAGGATGAAAAGTTTGACGAAGAAGAGGTAAAGAAATTTTTAGCAGGATTAGGCGCAAAAGAAATTACAGCTGTCTATTATGATAATGAAGAGATAAATCATAAACATAAAATACTGGAACCAAAGTTTATTGGATTTTTACTCTTGACTGCGGTTTTAACTTCGGGAGTTTCATACTTTGTTCTGAACAAATTACTTTTTATGCCTCCATTCGATTGGATGATGCATCAGGAAAAATTGAATCCTCAAACAACTTCTACAGTTTTTGCAGATGGATTTGGAATGCGCAAACCTGTTGATGGAACAATTGCACGTGGACATATTCCATACTTATTCCATGGTCAACCCGATGCAGCGGAAGCAAATTTGACCAATCCACTTCCAATTTCCAAATATTCCATCGAGTTAGGTCAGAAAAAATATGATACTTTCTGCAGCCCATGCCATGGTTATTACGGAGAAGGGGATAGCCGTCTTCAGGGACAATTTCCTAATCCTCCAAGTTTGCATTCAGAAAAAGTCAGAAACTGGAAAGATGGAAGATTATTCCATGTAATTACAGATGGGCAGAATATTATGCCGTCGTATTCATCGCAAATTACAACCGAAGAGAGATGGGCAATAGTTCATTACATAAGAGTATTAGAAAGAGCACTTAATGCTAAGGAGTCCGATCTAAAATGAGTTCAACTCATAATGTAGAATATCAAAAGAAGGAATTACCGGGTAAAATAAAAACTATTGGGTTAGTTTTATTTTTTATTGGTCTTGTTGGTGTTGTTGCATCGTATCTAACCGATAGTTCTCGAAGCGCTTTTAATAATATTATTATGCTTTCATTCTTAGCAAGTATTGGTTTAGGTTCTTTATTTTTAGTTGCTGTTGAGTTTATAGCCGGTGCTGTCTGGAGTACTCCATTTAGAAGAGTTCCTGAAATTCTATCCTCTGTTTTACTTGTTCTTCCGGTTGTTGTTGTCCCATTGCTTTTTAAGTTAGGTGATATTTTCCATTGGATGCATCCCGAGGTTGTTGAAGCCGATAAAATATTAAAAGGAAAAGCACCATATCTTAATGTAGACTTTTTTATGGTTCGTGTAATTCTATTTATGCTTTTATGGATACTATTTTATTTCCTGATTACAAGAACATCTAAAAAACAGGATACAACATTCGACCAAGGATTAACAAAAAAGAACATTAAACTTTCAGCCGGATTTATTCCCATTTTCGGAATTACAATTTCGTTTTTTGCGTTCGACTGGTTAATGAGTCTTGAACCGCACTGGTTCTCAACCATTTTTGGTGTTTATTATTTCTCCGGTTCTATTTTAGCTGGATTCGCGGCTGTTACATTTATTGTGGTATTGTTAAATGAAAGCGGTTACCTTGTCAAAGGATTGACTAATGATCATTATTACAGTCTGGGTGCGTTTATGTTTGCTTTCACAAATTTCTGGGCATACATTGCATTCAGTCAATTCTTACTAATCTGGTATGCTAATTTACCCGAAGAAACATTCTGGTTCCTTCATAGATGGGAAGGGAGCTGGATTTACTACTCAATCGGATTAATTTTTGTGCGGTTTGCTATTCCTTACTTTGGTTTATTATCTCAGCCATCTAAAATGGATCCAAAGAGATTAAAAATTATGTCTGTCTGGCTGCTCTTTGCTCACTGGTACGATTTATATTGGTTAGCAATGCCAAATTACAGTAAAGACGGTGTATTATTAAGCTGGATAGAATTAGCATTCCCGATTCTTACAGTAGGAGTTGTAATTCTTTTATTTGTTCAGCTATCAAAGAAAAATAATTTAGTAGCTATTGGCGATCCAAAACTTAAACGTGGAATTGATTTCAGATTATAAAATTTTATGAACATGGATAAACAAAAAATTCGCGATGAAATAGACTTTAAAGAATTACTTAAATCACCATTACGATTGTATGGATGGTTCTTTGTTTATTTCTTTTTATTACTCCTAATTTTTGGAATTTTCTTCGGACATAAATTAATCCCAATTTCTTTTAATGAACAGAAAGTTGGTATTGTTGACTCAACTAAATTTAAAAAAGAAATTGTTGAGAAAAAGGGGGGGATAATTCCCGCAGTTGATTTGGCAGCGGTAAAATCACCAACCAACGAAATGATTGCCAAGGGAAAAGAATTATATGATGCTAATTGTAAATCGTGTCATGGTGATAATGGATTGGGTGATGGTCCGGCCGGATTGATGTTAAATCCAAAGCCGAGAAATTTTCATGAGGTAGATGGATGGACTAATGGTAGAACCATTGATGAAATGTATAAAACTTTGCAAGTGGGAATAATCTCTAAAGGTATGGCTGCATACGAATATTTACCTCCCTCACAACGGTTTGATATCATTCATTACGTTAGAACCTTTGCTGACTTCCCGGCTATTACTGATGATCAGATTAATCAACTTAATACTACTTATAACTTGTCTGCTGGAACTGTGCAACCTAACCAGATACCTGTTTCAAAAGCGACCAAGCTTTTTATTAACGAGCAGGATTTGGTTAATACAAAAATAAAAGCATTGAAATTGAGTTTGGTTGATAAAAAAGATGATCCAGCAGCTAACCTGCTCCGTTTACATTCAGCTAATATTGATAAGGTGTTCTATACATTCATTTCAAATCCTCAAAAACCATCTGAACAAATCTTCCAGATGATAAAATTTGCTCCTGTCGATTTTGGATTTAATCCTTCTATTGTTAGAATACCATTAGAACAATTCCGATTGATTGTTGACTTTGTAAAAGCACAAACCTAATAGGTGGCAATGAAATCAATTAAAAAAAGTAAAGTAACTTATTTAATTATAATATTTTCCCTGGTTTACCTGACACATACTTTTGCTCAGTCCCATGTTGAGGTTGGTATTGATGAAAAGTTGGGGAACTATTTACCTCTCGATTGTACGTTTACTAATAGTGAAGGTGAGAAAGTTGTTTTGAAGGATCTTATAGATAAACCTGTGCTCCTCGCTTTGGTTTATTACGAATGCCCGGGTATTTGCAGTCCCTTACTTAATGAGTTATCTTGGACAATCGACAAGGTACAGCTTGAACCGGGAGCAGATTTTAAGATTATAGCTCTAAGCTTTGATAATAGAGAAACACCGGAGATTGCATCTAAGTGGAAGCGTAATTATTTGCATACACTTAAGAGACCTTTTAATCCTTCTGATTGGATTTTTCTAACCGGGGATTCGGTTAATATTCACAAGCTTACTGATGCTGCTGGTTTTTATTACAAGAAAAGTCCTGATGGGCAATATATTCATGCCGGTGCTGTTTTAACTATTGCCCCTGATGGTAAAATTTCGAGATACCTCTTCGGAACTTCATTTAATCCGTTTGACGTTAAAATGGCATTAATTGATGCTAAAGCTGGTAAAACCAATCCAACTATTTCTAAGGTATTGCAATTTTGTTTTAGTTACGATCCCGAAGGAAGGCAATACACATTAAACCTAACAAGAATAATTGGTTCTATTATGCTTCTTGGTGTTGGTGTTTTTTTAATTGTTTTATTGAAAAAGAAAAAAAAGAAAGATGGAGTTGATATAAATGAGTGACAGTTTTTCGAGTGTGATTGACAAGAGTTTTTACAGACAAAGTACAAATAAACATACAGGAATTTTATCCTGGCTCCTTACAGTTGATCATAAAAGAATTGGAATAATGTATGGTGTGACTATTCTATTCTTCTTTTTGGTGGGAGTAATTCTTGGTGTTCTGATGCGTCTTGAACTTATTGCGCCAGGTAAAACTATTGTTGATGCACAAACTTATAATTCATTATTTACACTTCACGGTGTAATAATGATTTTCCTTTTTATAATACCGGGACTACCGGCAATTTTCGGAAATTTCTTTTTACCAATTCAAATTGGTGCACGGGATGTTGCATTTCCAAGATTAAATTTGCTCTCTTACTACATCTATGTTGCCGGTGCATTATTAGCATTGTTAGCAGTAATCTTACCCGGCGGTGCAATCGATACCGGGTGGACATTCTATATTCCTTATAGTGTAAGAAGCAATACAAATGTTTCTTTACCTCTGCTGGCAGCATTCATTCTTGGTTTCTCATCTATTTTAACAGGTTTGAATTTTATTACAACAGTTCACCGATTAAGAGCGCCGGGAATGACATTTTTCAAAATGCCATTATTTGTGTGGGCAACTTATGCTACGGCATGGATACAAATTATTGCTACTCCTGTGGTGGGAATAACAATAGTGCTTGTTGTTCTTGAAAGGTTATTCGGGGTAGGAATATTTGATCCGGCATTAGGCGGCGATCCGATTTTATTCCAACACTTATTCTGGATCTACTCTCATCCGGCAGTTTATATTATGATATTACCGGCAATGGGAGTTGTATCGGAAATAATTCCAACATTTGCACGTAGAACAATTTTTGGCTACAAAGCAATCGCAATGTCATCTCTCGCAATTGCATTTGTCGGGTATCTCGTATGGGCACATCATATGTTTACAAGCGGAATGAGCGATACAGCGCGTTGGGTCTTTTCATTATTAACATTTATAGTTGCTTTGCCATCCGGTGTTAAGATATTTAACTGGGTAGCAACAATGTATAAAGGTTCTATTGATCCGCAATCTCCGTTTCTGTGGGTAATGTCGTTTATATTCTTATTCTCAATTGGCGGATTAACAGGTTTGGTTCTCGGTTCGTTGGCAACCGATATTCATGTTCACGATACATATTTTGTTGTTGCGCACTTCCATTTTGTAATGTTCGGCGGAACCGGAACAATATTTTTTGCTGCAATACATTATTGGTTCCCTAAAATGTTTGGTAGAATGTACAAAGAGAATTTAGCGCGTCTTGGTGTTCTTGGTTTCTTTGTCGGTTTCTTAATGCTCTATTTCCCAAAATTTATTATGGGTTATATGGGAATGCCAAGAAGATATTATGATTATCTTCCGCAGTTTGCAACACTACAATTGATATCAACAATTGGTTCTTGGATATTAGCCGGAACAATCTTCTTTATTGTGGGATACTTAATTTATGCTTTGCTCAAAGGAGAAAGAGCAACTTCAAATCCATGGGGCGGGGTAACATTAGAATGGCACATTCAATCGCCTCCAACAATGGAAAACTTTAAAGAAATTCCAAATGTAACTCACGAGCCGTATGATTTCAGTCAGCTTAAGGAGATGAAGAATGAGTAATCATGCAGAGTCGGCTTTAGAACAAAGTCATGTGCATCGTGATGATGTTGGTGCAAAAATGGGAATGTGGCTCTTCCTGTTTACAGAATTACTTTTATTTGGTGGGCTTTTTTTAGTTTATGCTGTTTACCGTTATCAATATCCGGAACAATTTCATTTAGCCGGAATGGAATTAAATACTGGAATTGGCACACTCAATACAATAATATTATTGACAAGCAGTTTGACAGTGGCACTTTCTATTGCAGCCATTCAAAAGAAGAATAAATTTTTAGCTGTGTTAATGCTTTCGCTTACATTAACATTTGCATTGATGTTTATGGTTAATAAATATTTTGAATGGTCTGCTAAATTTTCTCACGGAATCTATCCAGGTTCTGATGAACTTTTAAGTTTACCAAACGGACAGATTTTATTTTTCGGATTGTATTATGTAATGACCGGTCTTCATGGTCTGCACGTATTAATCGGTATAGTTATTTTAGCAATTATGCTTGTATTGATAATTAAGGATAAGATTACATTTGATAATTATGTTAAATTAGAAAACTCAGGATTATACTGGCACCTAGTAGATTTGATCTGGATCTTTTTATTCCCATTATTCTACCTAATTCAATGAGGATTTATGCACGAAGAAAAACATAATCATCATATCGGTTATGGAACATACGTCTTAGTATGGATTGCATTACTTGCATTTACATCAATAACTGTTACTATTGCCGGTGTAAGTCTTGGCAGATATACATTGTTTGTTGCATTGTTAATTGCAGCCATTAAATCGGCACTAGTAATTAATATTTTCATGCACATAAAGTTTGATGAAAAGATTTTCAAAGTATTTTTGTTATTAAGCGGTTTTACTCTACTTGTAATTTTCATATTAACATTTTTTGACTTTTTATATCGTTGAGGTTTGTAAATGTCGCCAGCTCCAACACAGCATGTTGAAACAGTAGATTTTGTAATGCTATACATAGTAGGTATTTCTGTAATTCTACTTCTTGGAATTACAGCTGTAATGATTTATTTCGTTTTCAAATACAATCGAAAGAAAGGTCATCAGCCGGTTGATATTCATGGTAATATCTGGTTAGAAATAGTTTGGATTGTAATACCCACATTACTTGTTCTATCAATGTTTTATTACGGTTACACCGGATTTAGAGAGTATAGAGATATTCCCAAAGATGCTTATGTAATAAAAGCTACCGCGAGAATGTGGGCCTGGGAATTTACTTATGATAACGGTAAGAAACTCGATACATTGTATGTTCCTCAAGGCAAACCGATAAAACTCGAAATGCAATCCGTTGATGTTACTCACTCACTTTATATTCCTGCTTTTAGAATTAAGGAAGATGTAATGTTTGGCAAGACAACTCACTTAGGTTTTACTGCTGATAAAGTTGGTTCTTACGATATTGCGTGTGCCGAGTATTGCGGTTTGAATCACTCTATGATGTACACAAAAGTAAAAGTTTTACCACCGGATGAGTTTGATGTGTGGTTAAATAAGAAGAATGAACCGATTGATTCTACAAATGCGGTGAAGTGATTTGAATAATTTGAAACAACATATAAAAATTTTTATTGAGCTTTGTAAAGTAAGAATAACTTTCTTTGTTGCTGTTTCAACTTCGGTGGGATATATAATTTATTCAGGTAAGATAACGTGGGAAATGTGGATTGTTGCTTTCGGTGTTTTTTTGTTGGCAAGCGGTTCATCATCACTTAATGAATATCAGGAAAGAGAATATGATGCTCGGATGGAAAGAACTAAAAATCGTCCCATTCCAGCCGGATTGATTTCGCCTAATTCTGCGTTGATATTATCTATGGTACTATTAACTTCAGGTTCTGCTATAATTTATTTGGTATCAAATATTTCTTCATTACTGTTAGGTATATTAGCATTTATCTGGTACAATTTGATTTATACTCCGCTTAAAAGAAAATATGTAATGGCAGTTGTTCCCGGTTCACTAATTGGAGCTATACCGCCGGTAATTGGTTGGGCAGCAGCTGGAGGAAGTCCCTTCGATCTGCATATTCTTGCTGTCGCATTATTCTTTTTTATCTGGCAAATACCACATTTCTGGTTACTTCTTTTAATCTACGGTAATGATTATGCATCAGCCGGATTCCCTACATTAACAAAAATATTTTCAAATGGACAGTTGAGCAGAATAACATTTATATGGATTGTCGCTCTTGCGGTAAGCGGTTTATTTATTCCGGTATTTAATGTTTCATCCAATATATTTTCTCTTCTTGCAATGATAATGAGCGGGTTATGGCTGTTATTAGAAACCAAAGCAATTTTATCTCGATATCTCGAGAAAGTTAATTTTAGAAAGGCATTTATTTCTGTTAACCTTTATGTGCTTGCAGTAATCCTAATTATTTCTTTTGATAAACTTATACTTAACGAAATTATACGGTAGGAGAAATGGATTTTTTAGATAACCTTGTTTTACCTCAGTCCGAACACCATATGGTATTGTTAAAGTATCTTTTGGTACTTACTTACATAATTCTTTTACCATACTTAAGCATACTTTTCAGCTCACTCATTTTATCGTTATACTATGAAAAGAAAGGATTACATGGTAATAAATACTATCGATTTTCCAAAGAATTAATTGATCAGATAACTTTTAACAAAAGCGTTTCTTTTGCTCTTGGTGTAGTTCCGCTTTTAAGTTCTGCATTTTGTTATGCGCAATTGCTTCATCTTACCGGATTGAATGTTCCCGAGTATATTTTAATTTCGACCTTATTTTTTATTGTTGCTATAATTCTTATTTACACATATAAATACACGTTTCACCTTAAAGATATTTTTTCTTATGCGTCAGAAAAAACTGCTAACGGAGTTGCTATACCGGATGAATTGAAACTATATCAAACAAGAACCTCGCATCTGCATAAAAAGTCTGGATTGTACGGGATTTTGTTCCTGACAATTTCAATTTATCTTTTTATTGCTTCAATCCAGTTAGCCGCCGATACACCTAACTGGTTAGCAAAAAATAATTTTATTGGATTATTATTTTCCTTAAAAGCACTCTTATATTTCATCCAATTTGTTGTAGCATCCTTCGCCATCACTTCTGCAGTTGTTTTATATAAATATTTTAGAATAGAATCCGATGTTATAGATGCTGATTACTTGAATTTTGTAAAGGGATTCTCTTTAAAACTTGGTTCTGTATCTACTATTATTTTACCGTTATTGATTATTCTGAATGTTATGGTTAAACCGGTTGAATCTTTCTCTTATGATGTTTTCGGTTATGCACTGTTGGCTTTAATTATAGTTTTGATTTTAGCAATTCTGTTTTATGTTATGCTTAGAGAATCCAGTGCTAAATTTGCTTCATTATTGCTCTATTTATTTGTTGTCCTGTTTGTATTCTTAATTATTAAAGATCAGTATGCATTCGATACATCAACAAAAAAACAGTTTGCTATCTTAGCTGCTAATTATCAGGATTATCAGAAAAAAGTTAAAGAGGAATTCGGATTGGTTACAGAAGTTATTAACGGAGCCGATATTTATAACGGTAAGTGTATCGCATGTCATCAATTCGATAAAAAATTAGTTGGACCTCCTTACAATGAAACTCTACCAAAGTATGAAGGCAAGAAAGATGACCTAATTAAGTTTGTTTTGAATCCGGTAAAAGTTAATCCGGAATATCCACCGATGCCTAACCAGGGATTAAAGCCAAAAGAAGCTGAAGCTGTCGTTGAGTATTTATTAAATACTTATACAAAGTAGAAATATTATTCTATTTTTTTTAGGGGAAGTAAATTTTGCTTCCCCTTTCTTATTTTAAAGAAGCCAAAAAAAATTATATGCTTACTGTATTAAACGCAATTAAATTAGCTACAGATTATTTTGAAAAGAAAGGAATTCAATCTGCAAGAACAAATGCAGAAATTCTTTTAGCTCATATCCTTAATTGCAAAAGACTAGATCTTTATTTGAGGTTCGAACAACCGTTATCTGAAAACGAAGTTGAACTGTACAGACAATTAATTGCGCGCCGTGGTAAATATGAGCCGGTTCAATACATAATTGGTTTTACTGAATTTTATGGACTCACGCTGGATGTGAATCCTTCCGTTCTCATTCCACGCCCAGAAACAGAAATTCTTGTTGAAACAATTCTTAATAAGTTGAACGTTGAGGAACATATAAAGATACTTGATATTGGTTGCGGAAGCGGAAATATATCTATCGCACTTGGCAAGAACTTACCTAATTCCGGGATATTTGCTTTGGATGTTAGCAAAGATGCCCTTCAGGTTGCGGAGAATAATTCTCTTAAAAACGGAGTATCTAATATTCAATTTGTACATGGTGATATTATTTTAAATGGTATTCTTGGCAATCACTTATTCGATTCAATTGTTTCAAATCCGCCTTATGTTAATGTTGATGAATATCCTACCTTGCAAAATGAAATAACAATGTATGAACCAAGAAATGCTGTTACTGACGAGGACGACGGTCTAAGATTCTATAAAAAAATAATCGAATTTTCTACTGAGAGACTGAAGGATGGAGGAAGTTTGTTTTTTGAAATTGGTATGGGTCAATCAAACGATGTCCGGTTGTTGATGTCGGAAAATGGTTTTGAAGAAATTAAGATTGTAAAAGATTATCAGCAAATTGATAGAGTAATTTACGGAATTAAAAAATGAGAGCATTAGTTCAAAGAGTAACAAACGGTTCTGTTGAAATTCCTTCGCATAATTATTCTGCCTCAATTGGAAAGGGAATGGTTATCTTATTGGGAGTGAAGGAAGGGGACACTATTGATGACATTAATTTTGTAGCTGATAAATGTTCTAACTTGCGGATATTCGAAGATGAAAATGACAAAATGAATATTTCCTTGAAAGAGATTAATGGCGAAGTTTTAGTGATATCTCAATTTACTTTGTATGGTGATACGAGACGAGGGAATAGACCGAGTTTTACAGATGCTGCTAAACCGGAAATGGCAGATGATTACTATAAAAAATTTATTCAGCGGATGAAAGAAAATCTTGGTGAAGATAAAGTTAAGTGCGGTATCTTTGGTACTATGATGCTCGTAAAAATATTTAATGACGGACCTGTTACGATTTTAGTTGAATCAAAAGAAAAAGAATAGCACATAGATTTAAACAGATTAATTACAGCTAAGGAAGGAATTCCGATTTGCACTCAACAATTATGATATTTATAGATGGTGTTGGCATTGGTAAAGAGGACTATGAGCATAATCCCTTTTATAAATACGGATTTAAGACTTTCACAGAAAATTTCGGTTCGATTCCACATTTAAATAATCCACGACTCTCCAATAGTAATGGTTACGTATTTCCTGTTGATGCGAGGATGGGAATACCTGATATTCCTTTAAGCGGCACCGGACAGACGTCAATTTTTTGCGGCGTAAATGCTCCAAAGATAATCGGGAAACATTTCGGCCCTTATCCCTATTCAACACTTGTTCCGATTATTGAAGAAAAAAATATTCTTAAGGAGTTTAAGAACCGTAGGAAAAAAGTAACATTTGTAAATGCTTACCCAAAAGTATTCTTTGATTATGTTAATTCCGGCAGAAGAAGACTTAGTGTTACAACTCTTAGCTGTTTGTTAACGGGAATAAAACTCAATAAGATTTCTGATCTTCATAAAGGAAGAGCTATAAGTGCGGAAATAGATAACCGCAGACTGGTTGAACGAATGAATTATAAACTTCCTGTCATAAAACCCGAAACAGCCGCAAATCGTTTGTTACGAATTGCTTCGAAAAATCATTTTACATTGTTCGAAATTTTTCATACCGATCACCTCGGTCATGGTAGAAATATCGATTGGCTGGAATACACACTAAAAGTTCTCGACCATTTTCTTTTTCATCTAACTCAAAATTTAAGTCCCAACATTACATTGGTTGTCTGTTCCGATCATGGAAACTTTGAAGACCTATCAATAAAAATGCATACTTTAAATCCAGCTTTGGGTATGGTCTTTGGTAAATATTCTGAATCATTATCTAAAAAAATTAAAACATTAGCCGATATTAAACCGGCAATTATGGAGATGTATGATTGAATGACTATCCGCTAATAAAATTTGTTATACTATTTATTTGCGGTATTATTTTGCAATCACTTATTAGTTCTAACCTAATTACTCTTCTTATAACTTTTCTTACATTATTTTTGATTTCAATTATTCTTTACGGCATCAAACGCTCTTCAATAAGTGGTATACTTTTATTACTGACTGTTTTTGTATATGGTATGCTCCATTTTTCTCTCTATAAAAACGACAAAGTAAATTATCCTTTTGAAAAATCAGTAATTAAAGATGCTTATTTATACGGGAAAATTGTTGATATCAACTTAATCCGGCCTGATAGAGTAATTTTTTATGTGTCGGTTGATTCCGTACAATCAGAAAATAAAATCTACATTGGTAATTTGAAATTCTTAAGTACGGTTAAAGATACTTCGGAAAATCTATATCATTTTTACAATAACGCAGCTATTGGTAACAATGTAAAGATAAAAGGGACAATTGCAAGAGCAAGAGATAAACGTAATCCCGGTGAATTTGATTATGAATCCACATTAACCGAAGACGGCATAAATGGTCTATTGATTATTTACAGAGTAAGCGATATAAAAATAATTTCAGAAGAAAAAGATTTACTAACAAACCTTTCCTTCAAGCTTAGAAAAAATATTGATAATGTAATTCAAAAATATCATAACAAATCAACCACATCTTTACTCAGAGGTTTGCTTCTTGCAGATAAAAGTATGATCGATTTTGAAACGAAAGTCGATTTTATAAATGCCGGAGTGATCCATGTACTTGCGGTGTCCGGTCTGCACGTTGGTTTTATAGTTCTGATTTTTGTCTTCTTGTTTAAACGTCTTAGTCCTTACATGCGCTATGGATTTACAATTTTAGGACTACTATTGTTTGTAGTCATCACAAATTATCCAACTTCTGTTGTAAGAGCTTCCATTATGGCAATTGTAATGGTTCTTGCACCGTTAACAGGTCGTAATTACAATAGTCTTAATTCGCTTGCTTTAGCAGCGTTAATTATACTTCTGTTAAATCCCATGGATCTTTTCAATCCCGGTTTCTTGCTCTCATTTTCTGCTGTAATTTCGATTGTTACTTTATATCCTCTAATGGCAAAAGTAATCAATGGCTGGAAACTTAAATCTAATATTCTAAAATATATTTTATTGTTCTTTTCAGTTTCATTTGCTGCACAAATTGGAACTCTTCCATTTACATTATTTTATTTTCATAAATTATCTATTGTTGCATTAGTTGCTAACTTATTTGTAATACCGCTTATTGGATTTATAGTTGGGCTTGGAATTACAACAATAATGGCGGGACCTTTATTCTATGCGCTTGGAATATCTTATGCATCGGCTAATGAGTTGTTATCATTTACTCTATTTTTCTTAGTCCGCCTAATTGGTAATTATGAATATGCATTTATCTCAATTCAAAAATTTTCTTTATTCGATTCACTACTGTTTTATGGAGTAATATTGGTGCTGTTTATCTCCTGGAAAAAATTTGTAGGTATTAAAACAAAGTTACTCGCATTAGCCATTTGCACCTTAATTCTAGTAATTGGTTTTAAGATTGATGATCAGGAATTATTACCACAAAATAAATTATCCTTACTTGCTGTTGATGTTGGACAGGGGGATGCAATTTTAATTAAATTTCCGAATGGCGAAACCGCACTTGTAGATGGTGGAAATGCAACTCAATATTTTGATAACGGGGAAAGAATTTTAATTCCGCTTCTTAATTATCTTGGTATTGATAAGATTGATTACGGATTCATAACTCATGCCGATGCAGACCATTACAAAGGATATTTATCTTTAATCAACAAACACCGTGTTAAAATTATTAATAAACCGCTGCCGGATAATTCCTCAGGTAGCGATCGTGAACTTGAAATAGCTATTAGAAATAATAAAATACCTGTAAAATATTTTGGTAAGTCGGTTCTAAAAATCGGCAATGTTAATCTCTATATTCTTAATGATACCGTAAATACCAATTATAAGTCGATGAGCATGAATGATAGAAGCGGAGTAATTAAACTTATTTATGGCAGCACTTCCTTTTTATTGACAGGAGATGCCGGTATCTCCGCAGAAAATTTTTACCTAAAAAAATATAAGAGCTTTTTAAGAAGCGATGTATTAAAAGCCGGGCATCATGGCAGTAAAACAAGTACCGGTGAAAAATTTTTGAAAGAAGTGGATCCAGATTATGCCATAATATCTGTGGGCACATTAAATAGATTCAAGCATCCCAGTCCGGAAGTTATAGACCGACTTGCCAAAAGTAATGTAAATGTTTTGCGAACAGATTATTTGGGTGGAATTCTTCTCCAATCGGATGGATATCAAATAAAAAATATAAATTGGAAAAAGGAATAA
>Ga0067045_1028495_pt1 | contig 32382 bp, 22 predicted proteins | sample TerdegcTABiofilm_FD_59184 | JGI IMG/M metagenome (GOLD analysis project Ga0067045, IMG submission 59184) | Combined Assembly of (Gp0054472, Gp0054536) Wastewater bioreactor microbial communities from Singapore -Terephthalate degrading...
GGAACTCGAGCCCCGTGTAGCACCGCTGCAGAATATCCACGGTTCCGGCCATTGCCCCGAGATGAATGCCTTCATGGGTTGTACCGCCCTGGATGTCTGAAATGTCGCTCTCCAAAGCTTTGTGAAAAAGCTCCAGTGAGCGCCGGCGGTCTGATCGTGACAGAACCCAGGAATGCACGATGTTGCTCAACGTGGAGCCGTGGGAGCTTCTCTCCAGGTAATAGTCGATGTTCTTGGGAATGCACCCAGGATCAAAGTCATATCCCATCTGGGCAAAGAGCTCCTGCATTTCCTCGGCTGAGAAAAGGTAGAAGAGCATCAGCACATCAGCCTGCTTTGAAACCTTATACCGATTGGTGGTGTCCCCTTCGGCCTCGAGAATCCGGTCCAGCCGCTGGATATTGCCATATTTCTTGCGGTAGGCCTCCCAATCGAGCTCTAATAGATCGTCGTAACCCTCGAACTGGCTGATGACGTTATCTCCGTGGAATACGACGCGCATTTTGCGGACAATATCTTGCCAGCGGTCCAGTTCCGTTTGCTCCAGGCCCAAGGTTTCCATAAGAGTACCCTTCGTGTTGGGGGCGAGAGTATCGAGAGCCTTCAGAGCGGTCCGCAGCACATAGACGGTCATTACATTCGTGTACGCGTTGTTGTTCAGGCCGGGCGTGTGTGAATCCGGATAGCGGTCGTGATATTCGTCGGGCCCCATGACGCCGAGAATCTCGTAGCGATCCAGTTCCTCGTTGAAGGTGGTGATAGCGGCCAGAAGACGGGCAATTTCTATAATCATCTCAGCACCGTAGGTGGACAGGAACTCCCGGTCTCCCGTGGCCTTATAGTACTGCCACACATTGTACGCGATAGCGTGATTGGCATGGCGCTGCAGATGGGTGTTGTCCGGGAGCCATCGGCCCGATTTCGGATTCAGGTGGAGATGCTGGGTCTCTTCGCGGCCGTTGCTGCCGCTCTGCCAGGGATAAAGCGCGCCGCTGAGTCCCTCCGCTTGAGCAGCGAGCCGGGATCGGTTCAGCCGTCTGTATCGGTAGAGGAGCAATGCTCGGGTGAGATTGGGCATCCTCAAATTCAGGTACGGGAAGATGAAAAGCTCGTCCCAGAAGATGTGCCCTCTATACGCCTCACCGTGCCATCCTCTTGCCGGGACCCCCACGTCGAGATCGATGGAGTTTCGCGAAACGGTCTGTAGCAGATGAAATATGTGCAGCCTCAAGATCATCTGGATTCGATCGCTGTTTTCAATGCGGATATCGCATCGTCTCCACAAATGATCCCATTGCAGAATGTGGCCTTGAAGGAGCTCGTCAAAACCTGCCGCGTGTCCGACGGCCTCAATAGCATCATGGGCAGGCTCGGAGATAGCAAAATCCTTGGAGGTGTACAAGGAGACTATTTTTTCGATTTTAACGGGTTTTTCCTCCTTCACGTCGACAAAGAATTCCTGACCGATGTACCCGGGCCGTTCGACAAGTCTCCGGTCAACCTCCACAAGTTGCTCCTCGGAATATACGCGGGTTCTGGCTGCCTCCGCCACCCTCAGCCTGGATTGGTTGGTCTCCACGAGCAGACAGATCGTCTCGTCATCAACAGCGCCGCTTCGGATAGGCTCCAGATGCTTGCTGTTGAGCTGTTTATACCGTTCAACCCCGGCATTGATGACACTTCCGTCGAGGCTGGAAAGGACCTGGATCCGGCCGGCCCAGTTCTCCGGGATGATTGTGGTTTCAAGCGCGGCCAGATGCATGCGCCCCATGTGCACGAATCGGCGTTGGATCACGGTGGTCTCCCGCTTCTGCTTGTCTCTGAATTTCACCGTCCTGGACAGGAGTCCGTCTCTCAGGCTCAGTTCTTGCCGGTAGAAAAGGATGTCAACGGCCTGGAGATTCAACCAGTGGCCCTCCTCGGGCCGGAACCTAGTGACCAGCCAATTAGGCATATTCACTAGGTCCTCATTTTCGACAACCATCCCAGCTATCTCCGTTTTCAGACGGTTGTACCCCCCGGCAAGATACGTCCCCGGGTAATGAATCGCATCAGCCTCACATTCAGGTGCTGCCCCGCGCGTGGCGAAATACCCGTTTCCCAGGGTGCACAGTGCTTCCCGCAGGCTTTCCTTTTCCGGATCGAATCCATCATAAACCAGGGTCCAGGGGTTCATGAAGACCTCCTGCAGAAAGGGGTCAGGCGAAGAAGAAATTCGCGCACCTCATCGGGGCTCTTCAGGCTGTACTCCGCAGCAGTCTTATACGGATGGTCCCATACCACAATGCCGATTCCCCGCCCCTTCAATGCGCGGAATGCGTCCTCGTCTGTCACATCGTCCCCGAGGTAGAATGGGAGCACATCCTTCTCGTCCAGTTTCAACGTACGCAGCAAAGAGAAAAGCGCCTTCCCCTTGTTACAATCCAGGTTGGGTTGGAGCTCGTAGATCTTTTTGCCGTAGGACTTTCGGAGCTGCGGATGACGGGCTGCAACTTCATCCACAACCGTTTCGACCCCTTCGACGTTTTCAGGATCTACGAGCCTGTAGTGGATGGCAATGGCGAATTTCTTCCGTTCCACAAGCACTCCCCGAACAGAATCGAGTTGTCGCAGTAGGTCCTTCTCCGCATTGTCCAGCACAGGAAGGAATTCCTCCCCGACAGTGTGCCCAACCTCAAGTCCTTTCGGTCCGGTGATGTCAAAGCCGTGGCTTCCTGCATATACAATGGAGTCAATCCGCACCTTGTCCTGCACGTCCTTGAGATCTCGGCCGCTAATAATTCCAACCGGACAATACCAGGAGAGCTCTGTGACTGTCTCCCGGATATCTTCCGGCATGACCGCCAAGTCCGGAGTATCGACGATAGGCGAAAGCGTACCATCGTAGTCCAGAAAGACCGCGATGCGCTTTCCCTCCGCCTGCCGGGCGATACTCTCAAACTCTTCCAAAGCGGATGGCAGCAGCTCTGCCGCTTCCAGATCGTCGGCCACACAGATTTCAGAAAGGTCTTCCACCACTGCGTCCGCGCCATTGTCCCGAAGGGTTTCTTTCTCGCCCCGTCTGGCAATTCCGATTACCAGACCGAACCCCCCCGCCCGGCCCGCCTTGACTCCGGAGACCGCGTCTTCGACTACCACTGTCCGTTCGGGCTGCACTTTTAACTGTCTGGCTGCTTCGAGGAAGATATCCGGGGCTGGCTTACCGTCAATTCCAAGGAGCTCCGAGTCCACTCCATCTACTCTCACGTCAAAGAGGTTAGAAAGATTGACGGAATCCAGAATCATGGCGCAACTCTTGCTCGACGAAATCACCGCTGTCTTCAAGCCGTATTTTTTTGCGCCGTGAATCAAATCTACCGTGGACCCATATACCTTGACGCCTCTTTCCTGGATCTGCTTCAGAAAATCTGCATTCTTGCGCTTGCCCAGGCCGTGGATCGTTTCGGCGGTTGGCGGATCATCCGGCCCCCCCTCGGGCAGCTTGATCCCCCTTGATCCAAGGAAACTCCTCACCCCATCGAGTCGGGGTTTTCCATCCACATAATGGAGGTAATCCGTTTCGATTCCGAAGGGTTGGAAGGGTGTGCCTTCACGGGAGGCATACTGGAGAAGAAAACTGTCAAACGTCCGTTTCCAGGCAGCGGCATGCACGGACGCGGTATCGGTGATCACCCCGTCAAGATCGAAGATGATCGCTTCAAAAGAATCCGCGGGAATCATGCACGCTGTCCGTTGCTGAGTCATTTTCACCCCCCAAGAATGAAGTTGCCGACCGGGTACCCTCCTCCTCCGCCGGCCTCTCGGCTCGAACAACGAGTACAGGACAATGTGCCGTCTTGAGCACATTTTCCGCAACACTTCCGAGCAAGACATGCTTCAGTCCTGTCCGCCCCCGGGTCCCCACTACTATGAGATCAACCGATTTTTCGACTGCCAGGCGCACGATTTCGCGAGCCGGAACGCCCATTCGAGACTCGATGGATACCGCCTGCAAATCCTGCGAGAATTCCTTGCCCCACAGCTCGAGCTCCGCATTCACTGATTCCTCAACGCTCTGAATGATCTTCTGAACGTCCTCTTTGAAGCGGTCCTCCAGTGTGGGATATCCTTCCCAGGACTCGATGACATGCAATACCTGCAAGTCAGCTTCAAGAGCCTTGGCATACTCTCGTGCACAACGGCCCGCGGGGCGGGAGCTCTGAGAGAAGTCTGTGCAAAAGAGGATTTTTCTTGGGAGCATTTCATCCTCACTATGTGTGAGCCCTGATGCATCGTAGATATTGTATGGAATCAGAACCATCAAGACTGTTGAGATCGAATGTGCTTGCGTCAACCTGGTCCGGGCTGTTCCGGGAACCAGGTCACGGCGTGTGATCTCAAGTTTTTCCGTTGCTTGGGGTTAATTCAGAAATGCCCCAGCCAGTCACTCAGAAAGATGAGTAGGCTGGGATTCGTCCCCCCGTGAAGGACTCGGCTCCACCGCATGACCCAACCGTGCATAAGAGTGGCAGCCCTTATTGAGAACTGAACACATGCGTATCACACGGTGGAATCTCTTCCGTGCCCTTCCTTCTCCTCCGTATCGGGAGCTTTAAGAGTGACATCTCTCGTGAAATCGGGACATTTTGTGGTGGTCGCTCCATCCATGAAGAATTTCTTGCTACAGTCCTTTCTCCATGCGCACACTACGCATATGGTGCGATCTTCCATGAGGTTCTCCTTTGGTGCATAATTATCAACATGTTCAAGCATTCTCGCGTGAGAGTCAACGAGTTTCGCACGTGCTCTGCTAACCTGAGGTCGGCACAAAACAGGGGGCTCGCAACGCCCAGAGGTCGACAAACGCCAAGGCCACTCCTCTACTGCTTCACGAAACCCGATCGAAAGAATCGGACGGGCCGCGTTTGCCACGACAGCGTCCTGTCAGGTCATGTGCCGTCGACGCGGCAGCGCCATTCCACTTCACGGGAGAGAGCGTTACGTTCCGAAGATTGGTTCTGGGCGGCGTAATTGTGGCGTTCGACCGTCTCGGCCTGTGACTCCTCGGGTCCCATGCTCTCTGGACCAGCGCAACGGACCATGTCTGTCGCGGAGAATTGTCTTTCTCGTGGCTGCGTGCTCCTTAACTGCGACAAGGAGACCGTTGCCCGCCAGGACACTCTGCCGCTCTGCATTCTCAGCGAAGCTTCTGAAGTGTACTGTATAAGGATGATCTGACCCCACCAGGCTCTGAATACATTCAAACGCCTGGTGTCTCCATTTGACGAATGCGCTTTGATCGAAGTCGCTCTCGATCACTTTCCACGCCATCTCGATAAGACGCTCCAACTTGCGTTCCATGCTCATGTGTGCTCCTTTCTCGATAAGTGCCTGACCGGGGAATCCCCATCTTCCGCCCCTGGCGGGGGCGCCACAGTGTTGCTTTCGGTACCGGAAGCACGTTTTGTGCCAATGAAGGGCCAGGCGTCCAAGTCCTTGAATAGGCGAATGATAACAACCACATGAGGGGTGACAAAAGGGTGGAGGGGGATACAGTTCAGGAGAAGAGGCGGAGACTGAGTGCGAACATCTGACGCGAAGTCAAGCGAAATCCTAGGATACCAGCGCAGATGGCAATGTGAATGTCAGATAATCGCGACTACGCGGCTGATCGCGTCAGAAATACGCAACATGGGCCAAGACGTCAAACAAATATCCTGTCATCTCTGGTTATTCCAACAACATAAACTGTCTTCCTCGCTCAGCCCCATTCGGGCGTTCATCCCTTTCTTCGATCTGCCGTCGTTGACTTTCTTCAGAGTCTCGGCAACACTGGATTCACGGTGCTTAGTGAGGCCATGCAGGAGACGGGCCAAGTTCCCGGAGGAGATCTGTGGCTTTTGCGGTGAACCGGCAGGCAGCCATAAGACGCCAACCTGATCATTGTGCAAAGGGACGAAGCCTGACAATTGAAACACGGCCCGGCCCTATTGACCGGGTGCCCGGTGCATGGAAATTATCAGGGCCGCAGAGGGAGGAGTGAGATGAAAAGGATCGTATTTCTGGCAATCTGCATTGTGTTGGCGATTGCTCCGCTCGCTCGAGCAGCCGAGATCAAAGATTCCGAATCCGCCACACATGGATCGGGCTCGGCGATCCACAAGATTGTGGACGCGTACACTTTCCCCGGATTCAAGGTTATCCAGTTCACGCTGCCGGTTCTCTCCGTGTATTCCTACCTGCTAATCAGTGATGGGGAAGCTCTCCTTGTCGACCCGGTCCGAGACATCTCGTTCTATCTGGAAACAGCAAAGAAAGAAGGTGCAAGAATCAAGGGGGTTTACCTAACCCATTCCCACGCGGATTTCATTGCGGGACATACGGAAGTGAACAAGGCCCTGGCTGTACCAATTTACCAAAGCCATAAATCGGGAGCCAAATATCCTATCGAGGCAATGGACGAGAAGTCTCTCGTGAAAGTGGGCACGGCTACTTTGAAGTTTATGGACACGCCGGGCCATACCCCCGACGGTCAGTGCTGCGCTGTCTATTCCAACGATGACCCGACAACCCCAAAACTGCTGTTTACCGGGGACGTGCTCTTCGTAGGGAGCGTAGGCAGACCAGATCTTATGGAGGGAACCGTATCTGCAAGTTGGTTGGCCTCTGCCATGTACGATTCCTGGACCGACAAGCTGTCTAAGCTCCCGGACAGTGTCATGATTTTCCCAGCCCACGGAGCGGGATCGCTCTGTGGTGCCCACCTCAGCGACGAACCCACGTCGACCATCGGTAAGGAGAGGGCGACTAACCCTTACCTGAAAGCCAAAGGAAGAGGTGAATTTATTGCACTTGTACTTCAAGGGCTTCCCGAAGCGCCCCAGTATTTCCAGTACAATGCTGCGATGAATCGTGAAGGACCGCCGCCGGTGGAGTGGGACGCCCTTATGCCCAGCGAGATTACGCCGTCGGCTGAGCTCACGGATCCTGCAAAGTACTACCTGGTGGACCTCAGGGAAGCGAAATCTTACGCAGAGGGTCACATTCCCAATGCCGTCAATATCGCTGCAAGGGGAAGACTCGAAAGCTGGATCGGCACCATGGTGCCGTGGGGATCAAAAATGGTGATGGTGGGCGACATGGATCTTCTAAAGGAAGCACGCTACAGGCTCCATCGAGTTGGCTATCGAGGCGAAATCATCACGTTGGAGTCTTGGAAGAACGCCAACCTCCCTATCAAGAAGGGGGACCCCATCTCCCCGCGTGACTTGTATGCCCTCATGCAGAAGGGGGAGGCACCGCTCATCGTTGACGTGCGTCTCCCTGCTGAATGGATGGCGCTCCGCATCGGGACAGTCCTCAACTTGCCACTCACCCATCTAGCTGAGCTATCCTCCAAGCTCGACCCAGAACAGCCAGTGGTCCTGGTGTGTAACTCATCGTATCGTTCGAGTATGGCCGCAGGGATCCTCGAACGTAAAGGAATCAAGAAGGCTCGCAATCTGGAAGGCGGCAGCAAAGCTTGGATTGATGCCGGTCTCCCGGTCTACGAAGGCGAGAAAACTCCCGAGGCGGGATTAGTGTCCAGCAAGGCCGTTCCCAAGGGATTACCTGGTGAAAAGGCCGGCGGCAAAGACGGAAAGGCTCCCAAGCCAAAGAGTGCTCCTGTGCCCCAGGTGCCGTCGGAAGGCTGCTGAGGTTGCTGCTTCCCGGGCGTTAGACGGACGATTTCTGCGAGTCAGTCAATGCCAGGACCTCTTTCACTGCTTGGACCATCTGCCTGACCTGATAGGGTTTGCTCACGAAGCCCTTTGCCAATGCCCCAAGCTGTGAGCGTTGTCGTCCGTCCAGCAAATGGCCGGTTGAAACGATCACTTTCACGCGCGGGTTGATTCTGAGAAGCTCCTCAAGGCATTTCTCTCCCCCCATCTGCGGCATGATGAGATCCAGTATCACGAGAGCAATAGCAGACTGCTCCCTGGCATATATATCCACAGCCTCCCTGCCGTTTGCAGCGGTGATGACTGTGTAGCCAGCGCGCTCCAAAATTCGCGTGCCCACGTCTCGCACATATTCTTCGTCGTCCACCAACAGTATCGATTGGGTGCTTTCTACGATTCCTGTTACGGGCTTAGAGCCCTCCACCTCTGACAATCTTTCGATGGCCGGGAAATACATCGTGAACGCAGTTCCTTTGCCCGGTTGACTTTGGCATGTGATCCAACCACCATGTTGTTCGACGATGCCCTTGGCGACAGATAGCCCCAAACCGGTTCCCTTTCGGAAGTCCCAGCCTTTGGTGGTGAAGAAGGGATCAAAGACTCGATCCACTATGTCTTTGTCCATTCCCGCGCCCGTGTCCGACACTTCAATGATGACGTAGCTTCCGGGCCTTGGGCCTGCTTGCAAAGTGCAGTGGTCGTCTTCCACAATTGTGTTCCTTGTTTCGATCCTCAGGCGACCGCCGTCAGGCATAGCTTCTTTGGCATTGATGCACAGGTTCATGAGTACCTGCTCCACCTGTTCGGCGTCGGCATTAACCAGGGCTATGTCCCTCTCCAGGATCTTCTCGATCTCCACCATTTTGGGAAAAGTTCTCTTCATGAAGGTGACAGAGCTTTCGACTACGAGGTTCAGATCCAAAGGTTGGAGGCTGATCTGAGCATTCTTGCTGAATCGCAGCAGCATCTGGACCATCTCCGCTCCTTTCATGCCGGTTTCAAGTATCTTCTTGAGGTCTCCATAGAGCGGATCGTCCTCAGTCTTATCCATCAGGATCATCTCCGTGTATCCATTGATGATTGTCAGGAGATTGTTGAAGTCGTGTGCAATGCCTCCTGTCAGGGTTCCAATGGCTTCAAGCTTCTGGGCCTGGAAGAGCTGGCTCTTCAGGCGATCTCGTTCTTCTTCTGCCCGCTTGCGTTCGGTGAGATCCACTGCCACCCCTCGAAGTCCAACGATCTTGCCGTCTCTTTCGATGGGACTGCAATAACAGATAATCGGAAGGAGGCGTTGGTCGCGAGCTCGTAAGAGGTATTCTTGCCCGAAGACGTTTTCGCCCTGCAGAGATTTCTCGAAATCTCTCATGGCCCTGTCCGCCTCACCGGGAGCGACAACATCCCGCAGGTGGACTCCTTTACTGACGTCTTCCAGTGTGCAGCCCATTGTTCCCAATGCCGCCTGATTGGCCAGAGTGAAATAGCCTTCATAGTTCACCTCAAAGACAAACTGGGGCAGGAGATCCACCAGCTCCTTGAAACGCTTTTCACTTTCTTGCAATTGCTTCTCGGCCTTCTTGTGCGCGGTCACATCGATACCGAGATGGAATTTTGCATCGCGACCATCACTCCACTTGATGATTCTATCGGTAGCCAGGTAATCCTTGTTCGTTGTGGGATTGTGATAGTCCCACCGGTAAGGCTGTCCCCTAAGGCTCGCGGCAATGCCTTTGGCACAATGGCTGCACGGTTCGCTTCGTCCGTGGATTTCCTTGTAGCAGATGCCGCCTACCAGGTCTTTTCCAAGCAGACCTTGCATGTATTTGTTTGTGTACAGGATTTCGTACGTTTCCGCATCGACGACCGAGATGATCTCATTGATGCTGTCGAAGATCGAGAGAAGCTGCTCGCTCTCCCGCCGCAAGGCTTCCTCCAAACGTCTGAATTTCGTGATATCACGCAAGGTAACGATATGCCCTGCTGGTTTGCCCTTGTCGTCTCCGAACGGGGCAGAGCTGATATGAACGTCCAGGAGTCTGCCGTCCTTGGTCAAGCGTTTGGTGTCGAAGGGGGGAACAGGCTCGCCTCTGAACAACTTCTCAATGGTTTCCCCCGCTTGAGCCAGATATTCTTCGGGAACATAGTTGATACGACTGCCAACCAATTCCTCGCTGGTCCATCCGAAGACCGAAGTAAAGGCAGAATTAAGGAACCGAACTCGTCCTTCCGCGTCGTACACCACCATGGGTTCCGGAGAAGAACGCAACACGGCACGGAGCATTTTCTCGCTCTCTCGGAGTGATACGTTGGTTTGGACTAGCGCTTCGTTTGCACGATCGAGCTCCACGATCCGTTCGCGCAATGCCGCCAGCTCATTGACGAGGCTGTCTTTCGTCTCTTGTCTGCATTCCATGAAGCCTTCCCCCCTTGGCAGCGCCCCATTATTACTGTTGTACCATCTCCTTCCGTGAATCCTGAAAAGCACCTAAACAAAAGGCCTCAAAGATTCGCTGGCCACGGCTGACGGTTCCAGGCAAGTCGGAATAGCTGTCTGAACGTGTCTCGAATGCCGGGAGTCCGTGATAATCGTGGCACACCCCCTCACCCTGACCCTCTCCCCCGAAGGGGAAAGAGGGGATTTCTTCGGCTCCCTCTCCCGCTGGGAGAGGGTTGGGGCGTCGGTGCCTTTCCACGTATCGACGCCCAACCGTGCTACGATGTTTGGTGTGTCCCGAGTTTTGAGACAGTTTCGTCTCCGCAGCACCACGGATAATCCGTCGCCTGAAACGGCAGTCGGTTCCTGATCCTTGAAAACAGCCGACTCCGCTCTCGTCGGCAACCACCATTTCAGCCACGCAAATCAATACACCGTCGTTGAACTGGGATTGTGGGGAGGGCCTTCCATCGTGGACTTCTTCTGGGTCTTGCTCGGACACCCCACGGCTACCCCTCCGAACAAATCCCCCATTACCTCCCGTACAGGGAGGAGGAATTCAACCGGTACCATTTTCCAAAACAAAGGAGGCAATCATCAGTTCTTCAGATTAACCCTCCCTGCGCGATTCAGTCAACCATTTTCGCGCATCCGTGCCTTTAGCTCCTGGTGGACCGCAACACAAGTACGGCGGCGTTTTGGGTTCAACTCTGTTCAGGGAAGGGCGGGTTTGAAACCCGCTACCATACTGCCACACATGGAATAGGCGTGGCATTCATTGCAGTGGAAAGCCAATGAGCTTTCGGTCGACATGTGGTCATAACAGAGGTCGAGACCTGCCATCAGAGCCCGTAGAGCCCCTGAGTTATGGCCCACTCGAAGTGGAGCGCGGCCGTTGCCTTCACGCTGTAGTTAGGGACTCGGTCTGCGAATCACGTTCCGACCTGTTCTTAATGGGCTCCACTATAGCTTCACAGAGGTTTCCCAGCACTCTTCTTGACGCGATTTAGCGACTGAGCTTGTGATATTCGCGATCGGTTATGCAGCTCAGTTGTCATAGAAACCAAAAGGAGTAAGTGAACCTTCACCCGAGCTCATTCCGTAAATCCCAGATATGGCGCGACAGCGTGAGCTGGAGGCGAGCAATGGCGCTGATACGAGCAAGATATCGTAAGTCGCTGGCAGGCTTGGTTCTTATCCTCGCTGCAGCGATGGCGTGGGGAGGCACAGGCTCGTGTCTCGCGCACGATTCAGAATGCGCCGCCGCGGAGAGTTGCTGTTGTCCTTCGGTACGAGATAGTGTCTGCGATAGTAAAGAGTGCATGTGTTCCGTGAGGCATCCAGCGCAAGTCAGCTCCAGCGGGTACGCCATATCATGGGAGACCCTGACAGTCGCGAGAGCAAGCCTCTCATCGTGTTTGAGAGTCCCGACAGAGAGTGCTGTCTTTGTCATTAGGTTGTCCGCATATCATCCGCGCTCACCGGACGTGCTCCGGTCCGTAATTCTCCTGATTTAAGAAACTCCTTCCAATAGTTACTGTCCGGCTTCGTGATTATTTTATCTTGAGAAGCTGGATCGGGCTGAGTGGCTCTTACGATCCGCTGTGCAGTGGAACGAGGCTCATCGAGCGATGGCCCTGCACGAACAGTGGCAAATGAGAGCCTGGAGCTAGCACCTGGGTGCGCCCCCACTTCTGACACGCAAGGAGCTACGAACATGAGAACATTGGCAGTAATCGTTTCGTCGATCCTTTTGGCAGTCCCCATCTCGGGGGTGGCTGTTGCAGAAATTGGCGGCTTGCAGCGAGCGCTGAGTCAGCAGAGAATGATGGATCAGCAGAAACAAGAGCGTGATTTCGGTATCAAGCTCGAGGCCGACAAGGCCGACCAGCCCGAGATTGTCAAGGATTTTGGGGTTCCGGCAACGGCCGGTAGTCCGGTCAAGCGGTCTCCTCGAATCAGGTGACCCTCCGGTACCTATTGAAGGTGTCTTTACCGGGGCGGACCCCGCATTGTCGGGCAGTCTGCCCCACAACCTCCGGGAAAGGCCCAACGGTGACCGTCGCTAAGGAGGGCTCACGCGGAGAATCCCGAGGTAGGGGCGGGTTTCAGAGACTGTCTCGGAATTACGGCAAATGTTAAGATCGTGGCACGCTTCTTTTTTGGCACCCTCACCCCAGCCCTCTTCCGAAGGGAGAGGGGATTTGCAACTGCCTGGAATGACAGAGCCCTCTCCCTCTGGGAGAGGGTGGGGTGAGGGCCCCATGGGCAGTATCATCCCTCACCGTACCACTTGTTCTGCCGTTTCCCGAGCCTTGAGTCAGTTTCTTCAAACCCGCCCTCTCCTCAGGTGGCTTTCAAACCCCGCTCGCGTCGTATCTTCCGCAAGGCAGAATTCTCAACGCGTGCGAACACAATGGAGGAAAGACCTGACATGAGCTCGTGCGAGACCTCCCCCTGTTTGAAGGAGGGGACAGTCCTGAACGCTAAATGGGAGATCGTCGAGCATATTGCCACAGGCGGCAAAGGAGAAGTCTACCGAGCACGTCAGACGAATCTTGATCGGGATGTCGTGGTGAAAACCATTTCCCGTGAGTACCTTGCAGACCTCGAGGGTGACGACGAGTACATCCAGACCGAATTGCAGCGCTTTCATCGCGAGGCTCTGGCCATGGCGAGCATACGCCATCCGTACATCGTCCAGGTGTACGATCAAGACGAAGCCATGGTGATCGAGGACGGAGTCGAGCACTCGGTCCAATACCTGGTCATGGAGTACGTCGACGGTCCGTCTCTTCGATCGACCATGCCGCAGGAGGGATTCTGTTCCGACGAGCAACAAGCGAAAGATTGGATTCGGGCCTATTTTCTTCGTATCCTGGATGGCGTGCAAGCCGTTCACGATCTGGGAATCGTACACCGGGATATCAAGCCGGAAAACGTCCTGCTCGAAAATGGCACCCCGAAGATTATGGATTTCGGGCTGGCGGGGGGAATCCGCTGGTCAAGCCTTACCAAGAGTCACCATGTGGAAGGCACAATCACGTACATGGCGCCGGAGCAGTTCATGGACCTCGGAGAGACGGATGCGCGTGGGGACGTGTACGCTCTTGGAAAAATCCTCTACGAGGCTGCGATTGGCAAGATGAACAAGAAAACCGCCTTTCCCTTGAAAGGGGTCTCTCTGCCAAGCGCGGGGACGCCTTTCCTCAAGGGCCTGGATCTCATAATCCGGGAAGCGACTGCGGAGGAGGCGGAGGAGCGAATACCTTCCGTGAAGAAGCTTAAGGAGAGACTGGAGCAACTCCTGGCTGACTTTGACGAATCCAGGCTCCACATTCTCGGGCTCACATTGCCACGCCCCGGCACCAAGCTTGTCGTCGTGGTAATGGCCCTAGTCATTGGGGTGATTATCGCCTCAAACTGGGCTCATCATGCGATCATGGTGAGGCAAGCGGGAGAGCACGGAGAAGGCCCGGAAGGCGCTTCGACGATCGTCTCTCGAGCGCGAGACTCCGAGCCTGCCTCCAAACAGGGGGAAGGCACCTTTCCGGCGTCTCAAGTGATTGAGGAGGATGGGGTTACTTTGAGAATCGTGCCCGGAGGAGAACTCACAGTGCCAGGGCTTGGAGGTGCGGCAGGTGCAAGCCCTGCCCGTGTGTTCCCCCTCTATATGGCCGAGACCGAGGTCACCAACGGCCAATATGTGAGGTTCTTGAACCGGGTTTTATCGCGAATTTCTGTTGCAGATGAGGCTGTAAAGAGTGGCGGCTCCGTTTGGCTGATCCTCGGGGAACCATTCGGAGGCTATGAGCCTATAGTTTTCCGGGACGGAAGGTTCTCGGTGAAGGATCCCCGGTACGACGCGTTACCTGTGACGCGGGTTACAGCTCAAGGAGCCCAGGCATATGCGCGCTTCTATGGTGCTCGGCTTCCCACCGAAATCGAATGGTACAGAGCGGCTCTTTCAGATAAGCGGGCACGGTCCGAAGCCCCGGACAGGGCAAAGGACATCCCCGAGACTCATTCGGAGCTGGAAAGGGAGATGATAGGATTGGTAGAGGCGTATGGCGTGCTCGATAAGGTTGGAGCCGACGCTTCAGGCTACTCGGCAAGGCCATCACGGATCCCTTATACCGTTTCGGAGTTTGCACCCAATGATTACGGGATCCGAGGGCTCAGTGCCAACATTGGCGAGTGGGGGATTAGGAGTGGCACGGAGCGAGAGGGGCATGCCACAGCTCCCAAGTTTGTCATTCTCGGCGGAATGGACGGAACCTGGCTGCTCGGATCGACGCTCATACGGGGTCCCGAACAGAACCCAAACGAGGCCCTCGCGTGGGTTGGGTTTCGAATCGTGAAAGACGCGAATCCGCCAGGAGGAGGAGAATGAGGGAATCGTTCCCAAGAGAGATTGCCTTTGTGCTGTGCACTGTCCTCGTAGCAACGCTTGCTGCTGGTATGTCCTCGCCGTCCCTGGCTGCCGAACAACTCGAGCTTCCCGACGGGACCAAGGTCGATCTCGAGCAAAAATGCCCTGTGTGCGGAATGGTTGTAGGCGGACCCAATGGAGAAGGTGTTACCGTGACATACAGGAAGGGCCGCGTCGTCGCATTCGGGGGGATAGCAGCAACCGTGTTCAAGGATGGAAAGGTTGTAGGATTCGACGGCGCCCGGTGTCTGTTCGTTTACAATTCCATTCCCTTCAAGTACGGAGTGGACATTGCAGATATGCAGCACCAGTATGTTACGGATTTCGTGACAAAAAAGATGATGGAGGTTGAGAAAGCCTTACTCGTTCTTGGCAGCTCTGTGAAAGGACGAATGGGATACGAGATGATACCCTTCAGCAACAAGAAAGACGCGTCAGAATTTGCCTCTCAGAACGACGGCAAGTGGATCATACAGCTTCATTCAGTGGTCGCAGAGAACCAGGCAAGACAAGAGACTCCTGATCTGCAGGAGGGTGGTGTATCAGGCACGACACAGTGAACGCTGCCTCTCGGGGGATTTTTCAGGTGCCTGGGCTGAGCGTTCACTCCGGGGGAGTTGTAATACCTGTATCTTTGGAAAGGCTCGATGTCCCCTCGTTAACAGGGTGGGGGATTCTTTGTCTGCACTCTGGCCTATCGTGACGCCCGGGCTCGCATGCAACGCTACTGGGAACCCGCTGCGCTTAACTTCCTAACAATATCCCCAATTCCCAAACAAAAGCGTGAACTGTGGCTTGGTCCACGATTTCATAAACATCCGTCATTTTGCAGGCACAACGGACCACGAAAGTCTGCAGCGTTCCGGCCGACACCGGAATCCAGTAGAATTCCAAATACTCTGGACCCGTCGGTGGCTGCCACCGGCCGCCCTACTGCCGTCTTCGTAACGCCGGTGTCTCGCAGGCAATCAGGGGAGTTCCGGGTGAGTACGGTTACGTATTTGGTACACAACTCCTACTTGGGAAGTGCAGGTTCAGAGCCTGTCTCAATACAGGACAGGTTTGAAACCTGCTCATACAACTGTGGAGTGGGCCTCGGTTTTTTCATGTCTGGGATAGCTTCCTGGTATTAGACCGCATTCACACGATTCTTGCTCTCCGCTCGGAGACGGTGGTCTGAGTGCGGTTAACGATCCTAGTGAATGATTCTATTTGGCGGTGTGCGGGCGCCCTGTTAGGTCTACAGAGACATAACGGGGCGTTTTCTTTGCGCTCTTTGGCTCCGGAAAAATCATGTTTGGTTGATTTTTTCCTTGACTCCCGGAGGGGAACTGTTCAATATGGAGACATCTGGATCTCTATAGAGAACAACCCCATGCAGCCCCCAACAAAGTCCGAATTCAAAAGAGTGCCCGCCCTCGATAAATGCTTCTCCATACTCGAGCTCCTTTCTGCATCCGATCGGCCTCTGGGGATCAGTGAGATCTGCAAGAAACTCGATTTGAACAAGAGCACTGTCTTCAACATAGTCCACACCCTCGTCGACCTCCAGGTCCTCGAGTTCGCGGCTAACGGCAAGCTCGCGTTCGGCACATTCCTCTATGTCCTGGGGAAAGCAGCCAGCCGCAAGGCTGAGTTGATCCGGACCGTGCGTCCGTACCTGCAACAGATTTCTCGGGAGACTGATTTCTCGGCATTTCTCGGCGTACGGGCAGGCCAAAGGGCCGTTATCGTAGACAAAGTGGATGCCGCTGTCGACATAAAGGTCTCGTCAGAAGTCGGCATGCGCTTGCCTTTGGTTGCCGGCGCGGGAGGGAAGGCATTGCTGTCACTCCTTCCGGATTCCGAGATTGACGAAATTCTTGCCACCAACGGACTCAAGAGATTTACCAGCCACACGTGTGTGGATAAACGCAAGTTCAAGGAAGACATCTTGAGCATACGCCGCGGTGAAGTGGCGTTGGATGTGGAAGAGTATCTCGACGGGATCGTTGCTGTTGCGGTCCCGATCAATTCTCACAGAGAGGGTCTGCAGGCCGCAATCTGGGCAGTTGGGTTGAAGCGACCGGAATCGGACACAGACATTCAAAAGCTCTCATCGCTTCTGAAACACGTGGCGAAGGAGCTCGATATCCGATTCGGAAGCCGCTGATCGTCTGTCTTGCGGACTGAAACAGACCAAGAGCACACGTCTGGTCCGAGCATGGGCCTGTCTGCAGTGCTACGGCTCTCGAAGTGCGTCATGACATTCAGCGCTCTGGATTCATCTCGCACCGCGACCCGCAGCAGGGGACAAGCAAGCTAGAAAATGGAAATCCGTAATATGCCTTACTGGAACCCGTATTTGGAAACGTTTCCCAGGGAACGAATGGTCGGAATTCAACTTGAACGTTTCAGGCAGATCCTTGCCCACGCGAAGAGCCAATCCCCCTTCTATCGACATCGTTACGCTGACATCGATCCGAGAGATATCAAGACCATGGAGGATGTGAAAAGGCTCCCTCTCATCGACAAGGCAGCGCTGAGAAAAGCGCAAGACGACAAGGAGCCTTTTCCGTTCGGTGACATGCTCGGTGTGACGCCCGAGGAGGTCACCACCTTTCGTCAGACCTCCGGGACGACAGGAAAGCCCGTGTACGTGCCCGAGACCGTGGAGAGTTGGCAATGGCGGGTTGAGGTATGGTGCCACATTCTCTGGATGGCAGGCTTCAGGGAGACAGATCGAGTCTTCGTTTCGTTTGGGTACAACGTGTACGTGGCCTTTTGGGAAGGGCATTATGCTGCGGAAAAGGTCGGTTGCATGGTCGTTCCCGGAGGCGCGCTGGATACCAGAGGAAGAATTAACAAGATCTTGGAGGTGAAGGCAACAGGGCTTCTCAACACGCCCACGTACGGTCTCCATATGGCGGAAGAGGCAGAAAAGATGGGGCTCGATCCGAGGGACATGGGGATTCAAAGAATGCTGTGCGCGGGAGAGCCTTTGCCTCAAGCAACGCGACGCAAGCTCGAGGATACTTGGGCCGCGGAGGTGTACGATCACATCGGCGGCACCGAACCGTGTGCATGGGCCGCAATGTGCGGCCAAAGAAATGGACTGCACATCATGGAGCCGTTCTTCCTTGTGGAGATCCTCGACATGGAAACGTTGAGCAGAGACGTGGAGGAGGGAGAAATCGGAGTGGCTGTTGTCACGCCTCTTGGGAGACGCTCGTTCCCGCTCGTTCGGTTCGATACGAAAGATTTGGTCAGGAAGGGGAGGCCTGGGTGCACTTGCGGGAGGACCTCGATGATGATCGACGAGGTTGTGGGCAGAACTGATGACTTGCGGAAAATTCGTGGCGTCCTGTTCACGCCGGTGTCGGTGGAAGAGGTCGTGAGGGCGGAATTCCCGGAAATAGCCGAATACGAAATCGTCGTGAGCAGGGATGGAATCATGGATCGAATCACCCTGAAAGTGGAGCCCAAAGAGGAGATGGGTGAAGTGGTCATGAAAGATATGGTGGCTAGACTTGCTCTGCGGGTGAAGATCAAGACGAACCTGACATTCATCGTGGAGCCGGTTGCACCCGGGGGATTGCCCAGGTACTCCCTGAAAGCCAAGCGGTTCAGGGATCTGAGAGATCAAGGGGGTGGCGATTAATGCTGCCGGCAGACTGGTCGGTTTTGAGGCAGATAAAGGACAAGATCGACGGTATTGAAAAACTGGCTCTCGAGCTCAAGACCTTGGGGGACGGCGTGCCTGTGATCGAAAGGAACGTCAGATCAATACTCGGATTCACCCATGTCTTGAAGTTCGGGATCTCGGATATGTTCGAGAATGAGGACGCTCAAGGAGGTCCGGAATGAGCGAAGTGAAGAAGATCAGGACTGTCTGCCGAAACTGTCACGGTGGGTGTGGCGTCATAGCGCACGTGAAGGACGGCAAGGTCATCAAAGTGGAAGGGGACCCGGATTCTCCCATCAGTTACGGCACGCTCTGCACCAAAGGTCTTGCCGTGACTCAGATGGCTTACCATCCGGATCGGATACTCTATCCGCAGAAGAAGACGGCCGACGGATGGAAGCGAATCACCTGGGACGAGGCGTTGGACACGATCGCGAAGAAGTTCAAGGAAGTTATCAGGGATTTCGGAGCGGAGTCCATCGTAATCGGGCAGGGCACGGGAAGGGACTATGAGAGTCACCTCTATCGTTTTGCCAACCTGCTGGGAACACCAAACGTGCTCACCGCGGGGCACATGTGCTACATCTCTCGGATCGGGGCCACTCTCATCACGTGTGGCAATCTACCTGTCAGCGACTGGGATGGGAATCCCAAGTGCATCGTAATGTGGGCCTGCAATCCCCAATGGACCAATCCGGACGAGCACAAGGGGGTCACGTTTTGGAGGGCGTACAGACGTGGGGCCAAGCTCATCGTCATCGACCCGAGAAAGGGATTTCTCGCGGGGAAAGCGGACCTGTGGCTGAGGCCTCGGCCTGGCACCGACTGCGCCTTGGCCATGGGATTTCTGAATGTCATCATTCATGAGGACTTGTACGACAAAGAATTCGTGGACCAGTATGTAAATGGGTGGAGCCAGTTTATAGAGCGGGTAGATGAGTATCCTCTCTCGAAAGTGGAGGAGATCACCTGGGTTGACCGGGAGCTCATCAAGAAGGCGGCAAGGATGTATGCCACAACCAAGCCGGCTGCCATCCAGTGGGGTGTGCCCACCGAACAGAACTGGAACTGCACGGATTACACGCGCACCGTTGTCGGTCTCATGGCTGCTACGGGCAATCTGGACGCTCCCGGAGGAAACGTTTTCTACGTGCCTCCGAAGATTCGGTCTGTCGCGGAGTTCTCACGGCACAAGGACTTGCCCAAGGAGCAGCTTGCCAAACGCCTCGGAGGCGATCGGTTCAAGCTCGCGTCACGGGTTGCTCTCATCAGTCCCAAGGCGGCGTGGGATGCTATTCTCACCGAAAAGCCCTATCCTCTCAAGGCGGGCCTCCTCTGCGGGAGCAATCCGGTGATGACACGGGCCAATGCGAGGGAAGCATATGAGGCCCTGAAGAAGCTCGAGTTCCTTGCGGTCATCGACTTCTTCATGACACCTACGGCAGACCTGGCAGACATCTTTCTCCCCAGCGGCACCTGGCTCGAACAGAACCATATCGCGGACAACTGGAAACGGCACGGTTACGCACTGGCACGGCAGAAATGCGTGGAAATCGGTGAATGCTGGCAGGATCACAAGATCTTCCTGGAGTTGGGCAAACGGATGGGCCAGGAATGGTGGGATACGGTGGAGGACGCGCTGGACTATCTCCTGGAACCTTCAGGACTTACCTGGGAACAGTTCAAGGAGAAGGGGTACTTGCAAGGGGAAATGGAATACTACAAGTACCGCAAGAAGGGGTTTTCAACGCCTACTCGGAAGGTGGAGCTGTATTCCACCATATTGGAACAGTGGGGGAACGATCCGTTGCCGAAATATTCAGAGCTGCCCGAGAGTCCAGTTTCAACGCCTGAGCTTCTTGATAAGTACCCCTATATACTGAATGCAGGCCTGCGAACCCCGACGTTCTTTCATTCAGCAAACCGGATGCTCCCGTGGAACCGAGAGATCAGGCCTGACCCGATAGTGGAGATCCACCCTGAAACCGCGGCGAAACACCGGATCCAAGACGGCCAATGGGTGTACATCGAGTCACCGAGGGGCCGTGTAAAGCAACGGGCAAAGCTCAACGCAGGCATATATCCGAGTGTCATTGTTGCTGAGCACGGATGGTGGTTCCCTGAAATCAAAGACGAGGGCCATGGCTGGGATGTCTCTAATATCAATATCTTAACGGACAACAGGCACGAAACCGTAGACCCGGTGATGGCTGCCACGAATTTGCGGGTGTGCTTGTGCAATATAGCTCCCTGTGGGGACCGGTAGGAGGGACAAACGTGGCGAAGATCTCGTTGATGTTCTATAAGAGAAACTGTATGGGGTGCCATGCCTGCGAAGTGGCATGCAAGCAGGAGCATGGTCTCGGAGTAGGTCCGAGACTCGTTCGGGTCGTCGAACAAGCGCCTTCATTTATACCCATCTACTGCCACCATTGTGCCGAGCCACCCTGCGGGGAATCCTGCCCGGTTGAGGCAATAACGAGGAATGAGCAGGGTATCGTGCTCGTGGACAATGACCGGTGCATAGGATGCAGGGAATGCGTCGAAGCCTGTCCCTTCGGAGCCATGCAGTTTGACGACGACAGGGATCTTGCGGTAAAATGTGATCTCTGCACTAACCGACTCAAGAACAATGAAGCCCCTGCGTGCGCCACCGTGTGTGGAACCGGGTGCATCTTTTGGGGTGACTCGAAGACTCTCCTAGATAAGGTAGCCGCTGAGGCGGTCGCGAGGCCGGCACCATGATGTTGGGGGTCAGGTGCTATTTGGATCAGCGTGGTGCACGCAGCTCAAAACAGGGTGAATGCACCGTTTCACGGAGGGGGGCATCCTTTCCATTTCTCCAGGCCTCCGGGCTTATTCAACGTTCGTACGAGAGTCGCATTCAAGCTCGGCTGAAACCTAGACAATTCCTTTCATAACGCTGGCACTTCGTTGGCAATTTCCGGTAGTTCTCGTGCGTCATGAGGATACATTAGACGGCTGATTAGTCTCCGTGCAGATCGCGGAGCATGACAAAGGTTGTCATTCACCTTGCAAATGCTGAACGCGGCCCGAAAATCGACTGATGCGGGTCGCAAGCAGTTGCAGATATGGAGCAGGCACGAGAGGTCGGTGAGATCCCGACAAGGCGTTAAACCCTCAGCTTTGGAGGTGGAAAGATGGCCGAGTTGCAGTTCCCAAATCCTCACGAAGTGGAGATTATCCCAGGAACTGAGGGATGGGAAAGGATGTACCCGTATCACTACCGGTTCTCCACGGACGACCCGGAGCGGACCAAGTATGAAGAAGGCATGTTTTGGTTCTACGACGGGCTGCACTACCCAGAGCCGATGTATCCCTTCGATATCATATGGGATGAGGCCTGGTTCTTGGCGCTGTCTCAGTACAACAACCGCATTTTCATAGTCCCGCCGGCTATGGGTATCGATCATCGCATTGTCAATGGCTACATCTACATTACGCCACTGCCTGTGACTAATCAGGAGGAAATCCCCAAGCGAGTAGAAAATTTTATGAAACGTGCCGGATACTACTACGAGAACTGGAAGGATCTCGAGAAGACCTGGGAGGCAAAGATGCGCGGCGTCATTGCCCAGCTTGTCGACACGCAGATCCCGACTCTGCCCGAAATGGAGGAGGAATCGGTAGTATTCGACGGAAAGGGAGTTTCCACAGGGTACAGACTGCTCAATGCGTACGACAAGCTCATAGATCTCGGTATCCTCTGCTGGCAGTACCTTTTCGAGTTCCTGAACCTGGGATATGCAGCGTACGTCTTTTTCATGGATTTCTGCCAGAAAGCATTTCCGGATACCCCGCCCCAGAAGATCACTCAAATGGTGAGTGGCATTGACGTCATGATGTACAGGCCGGACGATGAGCTCAAGAAGCTTGCCAAGCTGGCTGTTGAACTGGGAGTGGACCACATTTGCCTGAGTGGGGACGCCGACACGGTGCTAAAGAAAATGGATGCATCCGATGCCGGCAAGAAATGGCTGCAGGCTCTCGAAGAAGCGCGCGATCCCTGGTTTTATGTTTCTTCAGGAACCGGCTGGTATCACACCGATTTCTCCTGGAACGACGATCTAAATCTCCCTCTCTCGTTCATAAACATCTACATCGAGAAGCTCAGGGCAGGCGAAAGCATCGAACGCCCTATGGAAGAGGTGCAGAAAGAACGCGATCGCTTGACCGACGGGTACCGTTCCCTGCTCGAGACTGAAGAAGACCGGCGTACCTTTGATCAGATGCTTGGACAAGCCAGGACCGTTTTCCCGTACGTCGAGAATCACTTGTTCTACGTCGAGCATTGGTTCCACAGTCTGTTCTGGAACAAGATGCGAGACGTGGGGAAGATCCTGGCAGATGCCAAATTCATTGGGGACCTTGAAGACATGTGGTTTATGACCCGGGCTGAGATCAAGGACGCTCTGTGGGACATAGTCACATCGTGGGCCACAGGATCCAAACCCCGCGGACCCCTCGTATGGCCCAAAGAAATTGAATGGCGCAAGCAGTGCATGGAGAAGTTCCGGCAATGGACACCTCCGTCTGCCATGGGCACTGTGCCCGAAACCATTAACGAGCCATTCACCATCCTTCTGTGGGGTATCACTTCCGAGTCGATGGCCAATTGGGCGAAGCTCAAGGCTGTCAGCGAGGGCGACCTGTCGAAAATTGTCGGGTTCGCCGGCTCACCGGGGACTGTTGAGGGTCGAGCACGCGTGTGCCGCTCTGTCAAGGAGATCGGCAACCTCCAAGAAGGGGAGATTCTCGTGGCGACCACCACTTCACCGAGTTGGGCGCCCGCGTTCCAAAAGATCAAGGCAGCCGTCACTGATGTGGGTGGCGTTATGTGCCACGCGGCAATCGTGTGTCGTGAATACGGCCTACCGGCGGTCGTAGGAACCGGCTCGGCAACATCGAGGATCAAGACAGGCCAGATGATCCGAGTGAATGGCTCGAGCGGGGAGATTGACATCCTCTAGTGGGGAGTCAGGTTCCCCATCTGCCGAGAGCTCGCTAAGTGGGTGTTTCGTTGAGCACGCCGAGATCGTGAAAGCTCCTGCGTAAGCTGGCGGCCTCGAATCCGAATCGGCGCCGAATTCGCTCGAGAGAGGGCGAGCGCTGTCAGCTTCGCAGTGGGGCTAGCTGGGGGAAGGGGTTCTCTTATGGACAAAACGCAGTACGTCATTCCGTTTGAACAGTGTGACCTGACAATGGTCAACCGGGTTGGCGGCAAATGTGCGGGCCTTGGCGAGCTGTTGAAGGCACGAATCCCGGTTCCGCCCGGATTTGCCGTGACGACCGATGCGTACGACGAATTCATTGAAGAAAACAGACTGCAAGACCGAATATTTCGCAGGCTGGAGGATCTCGACGAGTCCATGATCGAAGAGATCGAGAAGGCCTCAATGGAGATTCGCGAATGGATCGAGGCTGGAACCATAAGTGAGAAGCTCGAAGATATCATCGCGGAAGAATACCGACTCCTTTCGCGAAGGGCGCGCTGCCCGGCTCTGCCCGTAGCGGTACGATCGTCTGCGACGGCCGAGGATCTGCCGGGAGCGAGCTTCGCAGGTCAGCAGGACACCTATCTGTGGGTCAGGGGCGTGGACGATCTCTTGGACAAGGTGAAGCGATGTTGGTCCAGTCTCTTCGGGCCTAGAGCTATTGCGTACAGGGTAGGAATGGGATTCAAGCACACCCAGGTGCGTATCAGCGTGGCTGTGCAGAAGATGGTTCGGTCGTTCACCGCAGGCGTAATGTTCACATTGAACCCGGCCACCGGCGATCGGGCAACTGTGGTTATCGATTCAAATTGGGGGTACGGAGAGAGTGTCGTATCGGGCGAAGTGACGCCTGACCAGTTCCATGTCAACAAAATCACGAACGAAATCACGAAGAAGACTATTTCCGACAAGGCGATCTATTACACAACCGATCCTGAAACTGACGAAGTGAAGAAGCTCGAAGTGGATCCCGAGCGCCGTCAGTCCCAGAGCCTGCTGGACAGTGAGATACTCCAGTTGGCGGAGCTGGCCCGGAGAATAGAGAAACACTACGGCAAGCAAATGGACATCGAATGGGCAACCGAAAAGTCCCTGCCGCTGTCTGGTGAAATCTACATCGTGCAGAGCCGCCCGGAGACTGTCTGGAGCCAGAAGGAGACCAAGCCCATTGTTGAGCCGAAAGCAAGTGCATTAGAGCACATTGTTGCCGGCCTCATCAAGGGGAGAAAGCTCAAGTAGGGCAATGCCATAGGGCAGAAAGGAGAAGACCGTATGAAAGAAATGGCAGATTTCATTAGAAGATGCGAAGAAGAAGGAGAGCTCCTGCGTATCAAGAAGGAGGTGGACTGGAACCTGGAGCTCGGTCACGTGGCCAAGCTCAGCGAAGAGCGTAAGGGCCCCGCCCTCTTATTTGAAAATGTCAAGGGCTTTGATATTCCTGTCCTCACAAGTGCCTTTACCACAACGAGGCGCTTTGCAATTACGCTTGACATGCCCCTTGAATCTTCCATCTGCGACATGGCTCGCCATTGGATGCAGCTTACCACAAAGAAGCCGGTTAAGCAGAAGATCGTGGATTCCGGGCCGGTCCGTGAGATGGTGATAGAAGGCGACGATGTGAACATAGAGGCCCTGCCCGCGCCTTTCTTCAATCCCTTGGATGGTGGACGGTTTATCGGAACCGCAGTCTACCTGGTGACCCAGGACAAGGAAACCGGATGGACCAACTGTGGAACCTATCGAATGCAGATCCATGATCGCAACCACTGCGGTATTCAGATTATCAAGGGCAAACACTCTGACTTTCATTTCAACCAGCATAAGAGGGACGGCACAAAAATGCCTGCCGCTGCCGTCATTGGCGCGGATCCTGTGCACTTCCTCGTTTCGTCTACCCTGGTATCAGCCCAGGTTGATGAATACGACATCATCAGCACACTCAGGCAAGAGCCGTGCGAGGTCTTCGTAAGTGACTTGACTGGCCTGAAGCTTCCCGCTCACGCGGAGATAATTCTCGAGGGATACGTCGATCCCAACGACCTCCGCGAAGAAGGCCCATTCGGACGTATTCAGGCTACTACTCAGGCGCGAAGGGCGAGGAATGGCCGAAGCAGGTGCTCCATGTCCAGCGAATACTGCGTCGCAAGAAGCCCATCTTCTGGGCTACTACCGTTGGAAAACCGATCACGGATACCCATATGATTCAATCTCTTAATCGTACCGCCACCCTGTGGACCGACTTGGAGGACATGAAATTGCCCGGGATCAAGTCCGTCTATTTTCTTCCGGAATCCACAGGCAGATACTGGTGTGTTATTTCCGTAGAAACGAAATACCCCGGACATTCCAATCAGGTGGGAAACGCGGCGATCGCAACGACCACCGGCCATTATGGAGTCAAGGGAGTTATCGTGGTAGACGGCGACATTCCCGCGGACGACTGGGATAGGGTTATGTGGGCTCTTTCCGTCAGGTTCGATCCGAAGCGCGATGCGCAGATCATCGATCGAGGTCGCTCCACCCCGCTGGATCCAGCGCTCCCCATAGATGCGCGGCACATTACCTCGCGAATCATTATGGATGCCTGCACCCCCTATGAATGGACAAGGAAGCCAATCGAAATATTCCTCGACGAGGGAATGAAGGCAAAAGTTCTTTCTCAGTGGAAAGAGTACGGCTTCAAAGACTAGACGGCAGGCATCCGGCGAGACGCGAGATTCGGTGAGAAACTCTACTTTGCGTCGCGCGACATACATTCTGAAGGTTCTGGAGGAGCGGCCTATCCGAAGGGAGACGCCCTCCCTGAATCTTCACGATGCCGGACTCCGTTCCACGGACATGACAAACCTGGGAGGACTCAGAGCCCATGAAACCGATTCGATATACAGACAAGATCATAGACGAGTTCAAGTCTGCCGGATACTGGACTGATGAGACGTTCACCGATTTCTGGTTGAAGAACGCACGAGAGCGTCCGGACAGGGAAGCTCTGGTGGATTCGTCCATGCGCATCACGTGGGCGGACGCGGCAAAGCTCATGGACCGCTTCGCTCTCGCATGGATAGACTTGGGGCTGGAGAAAGACGATCGGGTGATCCTGCAGGCACCGAACTGCGCCTACGGCTTCCTGGCCAGAATTGCTTGCGAGCGGGCTGGGCTCATCAACATTACGGTGATGCCCTACCTGCGCCACAAGGAGCTGACCCACATAATCAGCAAAATTGATCCGCGAGCTATTATCGTTCCGGGAATCTACAGGAAGTTCAATTACCTTGAGATGGTAGAGGACCTCAAGAGGGAACACCCGAACCTCAAGTACACCTTCCTTCTCGATGATACAATACCAGGTCCATACCCCGACAACGTGCACTCGTTGATGCAAATAGCCGATCACCCTTGGGAAGAGACGAAAGATCCGGCAATCTTGAACGAGCGCAGATTCGATGCCACCGGCGATGTCGGCGCCTTGACGAGCACGAGCGGCACCACAGGAGTTCCAAAGATAGTGGAATGGCCGCTTGCCCCACGCTTGATGACATCAAAGTGCCGGGTAGAGATCTGGGGGCTGTCCGGTGACGACACAGCCATGGCAGTGGCTCCTTTTGCCGGCGGAGCGGCTGGAACTCTCACCTATTTTGCAGCTCCTCTGGTCGGTGCCAAGATTGTGCTGCTGGAGGAGTTCACTCCGGAAGGCGCTCTGGAATTAATCGAGAAGGAAAAGGCCACGTGCATCGGGGTTGTGCCTACTCACATCGTGCGTATGTTGGAGGCCGATCTCTCCAAATACGATCTGTCTTCACTTCGGTTCATACGCTCGGCCGGAGGCTACCTCCCCCCGCAAGTCGCGATGGAAGCTGAGGACCGACTGGGGGGGCGTATCACATCGGACCTCGGGACTCAGGACGTGGGCTCTGTTTCCGGCTGCTATATCGACGACAAGCCAGATGTACGTCGTCGCACGGTGGGAAAGCCCCTGCGAGGCAACAAGATCAGGTTGCTCGACGAGAACGGAAATGAGGTACCTCCCGGTGAGCCCGGTATCCTCTACATGCGGGGACCGCACTCGCCCGCCGGCTATTGGCGAGACCCGGAGACGACACGGGACGTGTTCGACGATGACAACTGGACCACGACAGGCGACATCGTGGCCCTCGAAGAAGGCCGAATCTGGATCATGGGCCGGCAGAAAGACGTAATCATCCGGGGAGGACAGAATATTTATCCTGCTGAAATCGAGGGCTTACTAAACGAGCATCCAAAAGTGTCGGCAATCGCCATAGTGGCCATGCCGGACCGCGAGTTTGGTGAACGATGTTGTGCGTACGTGGTGCCAAAGCCTGGAGAAACGCTGACGTTTGAGGAGATGATCTCTTTCCTCAAGGCAAAGAAGCTTGCGATGTACAAGCTGCCCGAGCGGCTCGAAATCATCTCTGCAATGCCCACAGTGGGTGACTCGGGCAAGATCGACAAGAAGGTCCTCAAGAAAGACATCGAGGACAAGATAGCGGCCGAAGGAAAAGCCTAATGGAAAGAGTCATACTTCTCGTGTCCACCTTGGACACCAAAGGGCCGGAAACGCTGTACCTGAGAGATCGGATCAGGGACAGGGGCGGAAATCCGGTAGTTTTGGATCTCAGCATGTCCGGAGATTCGGAAGAGGCAGACATTACGCCCTCTGCAGTAGCCGAGGCTGCTGGAACCGATATCCAGGAGATTCGGGCCTCTCGCGAGAGGAAGAAGATTACCCGCCTCATGATCGGCGGTGCGACAAAACTTGCCGCAGAGCTCCTCGCTTCGGGCCGGCTCGGAGGAGTTGTCGGGCTTGGGGGCTCCACGGGCAGCCTCATGGCCACGGACATCATGCGCTCTCTACCGTTCGGGGTGCCCAAGCTCATGGTTTCGTCCACCGCTGCTCTTCCCGGACTCTCAACCCGGTACATTGGAACCGCCGACGTGGCTATCCTCCATACCGTTATCGAAATAGCGGGTCTGGCTCGCCCATTGCAAAACCTGCTGGATCGGGCAGCCGGCGCTATCGTAGGGATGGCCCAGACGGAGCCGCTTACCGTGGAGTCTGCGCGACAGAAGGGGGCTCCGCTCGTCGCCATGTCGATGTTCGGGCCGACAGAGAAGTGCGCCGAGCGTGTTCGTTATGGGCTGGAAAAGGCCGGCTATCAGGTTATCGGATTCTCCGCCGCAGGGGTTTGCGATCGGGCCATGGAGCAGATGATCGGCCAACGCTTTTTCGACGCGGTGGTAGATCTCGCGCCCGGAGGTGTCGGGGAAGAGGTCTTGGGAGGGATGCGGGCAGCAGGACCGGAGCGTATGACCACGGCCGGGAGGCTGGGCATACCCCAGGTCATCGCCCCTGGAGGAGTGAACCTCACGAGCCAGAGGAAGTCCCACTACAAACCTGAGCACCATGAACGCCGGAAGTTCGAGCTGGATGAGCTCCGGACGTTTCTCCGAGTTTCCGACGCAGAAATGGACCGGATTGCCCGCGTGTTTGCCGACAAGCTCAAACAAACGAACGGTCCAACGCTGTTTCTGTTTCCCACAAAGGGGTGGTCAGCAGTGGATCCCCCGGACGGCCACATGTTCGACGAAGAGCAGGATCGCTTGTTCCTCAGAATATTGAAGGAAGAAGTGGGACCGCGTCTGAGCATCCGGGAGGTGAACGCTAACCTGGAAGATGAAACCTTCGCAGACGAGGTTGTAAAGGCCTGTATCTCAATCTTTCCCACCTCGGGCCGACAGTATGGCGAAGCGCATTGAAAATAGCTCCGAGTGCAAGCGCAGACTGAACGCCCCAAACCGGTGAAAACGTTGTTCGCACTCCCCTTTAACTTTCAACTGTGAGTACTGCCTCGTTTGTTCAAAGCGTGGCGGTATGGCCAAAAGTCCTTTGATTCGAGACCGCGTTCAACACAGCTCTTCTGACCCTGAAGGAGGCGACGATGTTGGTCAAGAACTGGATGCTGCCGCAACAGTACTCGATTTCGAGCGACGCACTGGCGGTTGAGGCCGCGGTGCTCATTCGTGAGCATAACCTGAAGATGCTCCCGGTAGTGGATGAGGGTCGCTTGCGAGGGATCGTTCATCGCAGGGACCTTAGCGAGGCCGCCTTATGTGTAAGTGGGAGCGGGGACGTCTGCGAGATGAAATATTTCTGCGACAAGCTCAAGGTTAAGGATCTCATGGTTCGTATGCCGGTGACTGTCAACGTGAACGACACGGTGGAGGAGACCCTGATTAAGGGCAGGGAGCTCACTATGAGCACTTTTCCCGTGATGGATGGCGATAAGGCGGTGGGCGTGGTCTCCGATCGGGAGATCTTCGTCACGCTTTTCAGGCTCCTGGAGGCCGGCACAGATAGGTTCCGTGTTACGCTGAGCGACGTGACCCTCGAGAAGGGAACACTCACGGACCTGCTGAAGATTGTCGATGCCACCGGGGGAACCGCCCGATCCATCTTTACGGTTCCGGAGGGCAAGAACGGCAAGGTCAGAGTGGTTCTCCGGGCTGAATCCAACAATCCGGACGCTATTCGTCGTGCGCTGGAAGAAAGGGGGTTTAGCATTCTCGAGTTTCATCCGTGATGCAGCAAGCGATGACCCTACTTGACGGCGCGGACCGTCAACGCGTCTCTCACTCTAAGATCCGATTCGTCACTCGCATCCGTGGACGGAATGCCACTGCCGAAGAGAGGGCCCGGAAGCAGTTTCACATTGTCGGTCCTCGCGGAATCGGGGACTGACGCGTCAAAAAAGGGGGTAATTCATTATGGAAGACCTTAAACTCGGTATCGGTCCTGCCGGACCGGCCGCAGGGCTCATTCAATTCATCGCTTTCGCGGTCATCGGTATCTTCGTCTTCGTTTACGCACTGCCTCAAGGACTCATCGTTTTGAAAATTATCCCCGCCTCGCTGCTCATGCTTATCGCACTCGGCCACCTCTCGCTTTTGGGAGATAATTTTCCATTCGCTCCACCCGGGGGCCGATGGTGGACGCCGGATAAGCCTCGCTACGGCGCGGGAATAGCAATGACCCTTATCTGGGCGGGCTTCACCTTAATCCTCTTGCTTTTCATGAGGTATATCTATCCAGGATGGCCCGTCGGACCACTGTATCTCTGGTTCGGAGTAATCGGATTCTGGCTGACCTTGCTCTATGGAATCAACTGGAACGGCTGGCCCTTTAAGGGACGACTTCATCCCTGGGCAACCATGGTGGTGGGATTCATCATCGTGATGGGCCTTTCAACCCTGATCTGGAACACATTGACCAATCTCGACGGAACTCCCTTTGCCGACACGCCCATGAATCATAAGGGTCCCTTGAACGTCAATTGGCTCACCGGATTTCTGGTCTGGTGTATTGCATGGTTCTTCGTGTTCAGCCCTGTCTTCACCACTCAAGGATGGCCCTTCGCCAAATGGGGACACCCTGGTGCTGCAATCGGTCAGACTATTCTAGCCCACGTGCTGGGGTATGTGTGCTGGCAAGGGAGCCTGGCCCTTGGTATGAGCCCCACCTTCTCCTTTGCCGCTATTGCCTCGTCCATCATATTCTGGTGCTTGATCTATTCCTGGCATCTCCAATTCTGGGGAATCACGAAGTATACCCACTTCCAGAGAGCCATCTCTGCATTTGTGGTCGTGTGTATCCTGATCACCGTCTGGATCGTCATCCTCAGACAGCTTCTCAGTCCTGCCGCCCAAGTGCTAGCGGCGGAACAGCTACCAGCGGACATAAACATTCTCATCATCTACGTCAATCTCTGCATTGTTGCCCCAGCCCTGCTGCTGCACAATGCATTCTGGCTGCGGTGGCCGTTGACGCTCCCTGCTCCGCCCGGTACGCCGCCGCCCGATCAAGCAGCATGACGAAAATGCGCCGCATCTATAGTGCGGCGCATCAAGGTTCAGGACAGTTGTCCCCGGGTGGGTTTCAGACCTGCCCATGAGTGCCCTTTTAGAAACAGGCAGCTCGTAAACCTATCCACGGAGTCCTGACGTACCATAGCCACTAGATCCTTCGGCGAACACGAATATAACTCATATCTTGAACAGACCGGAGACATCGTGCCTCAGACTCAGGTCATCACCTGCCAAAGCTGGGGAATCGAAAATTGCACGAACCGTTCGCCCGAATCCGACTAGAAAGAGAAGAGCTCCTGCAGGCATGAGGCACGTTCATAGACGGCGGACATAATGCTCAGAGATGCATCCGATAACCATCTAGACCTCCCTTTACGCCAGGTAACTAAAAGCCTACCACTGCCTGATATGGTGGGCGCTCACGGGCACAAGGCTTCGCGAGGAGATGAAGCGTCTCGTGTGGGCACCGACTCAGCGCCGCAGGGAGGAAATGGGAAGGTATTACTGGGGCAGGAGTCGGAGAATGCGGAGATGTGGTGGGCTCCGATCGCGCGAAGAAGCTGTGATCGAGGGCGGAGGATTTTTTCCGAGCGGATGGAAAAAAGAGTTGACATCGATAGACCCTATAAGTAATATTCACGGAAGCAATAGAACCAAGTCTTGGTCAATATGGCGATGACAAGCGCTCGCGGGTTTGGCCGTGGTCCCAGTACTGCCATGCAGTCCAATTCACCGGCCGCCTGGCAGAGGACTTGGTGGTTTGAACAATAAGCATTCCGAGGCAGCGCGGTCAAGGTCTGACGATGCAAGAAATAGACTGAAGCGATGACATGGTGGAGATCGACGCTAGGCCCTTCGGGAAGGATGCAGCGCGTTTGCGTGGCAAATCTACCCAGCCTGGGAAACGGGCTACAGAAAATCAGTCGGTTATGGCGCTGGTCGCCAGCTTTACCATGAAAAAGCGCGGCACCCCTTCGGGAAAGACTTGACCGGAATACTATTTGCCTAAGCTCGGCAGCCCGCTGAAAGGGCTGGAATTAGCACTGCTCAGTCGGGAGAAGCGCTGACGGTCGTGTTGCAATCCCTTTGCAAGAGGAGAAGATGAGGTACGCGGAAACAGGGTTTAATCTAGAGGTCGACCTGACCCGAGGAAACATTGAGAGGGTAGAAACCGACCCGAGAGACACCGAGCTCTACCTGGGGGGCCTGGGTACTAACGCGAAGATCTTATGGGAGAGGGTCCCGCCCGAAGTCGAACC
>Ga0067045_1028496_pt1 | contig 32376 bp, 26 predicted proteins | sample TerdegcTABiofilm_FD_59184 | JGI IMG/M metagenome (GOLD analysis project Ga0067045, IMG submission 59184) | Combined Assembly of (Gp0054472, Gp0054536) Wastewater bioreactor microbial communities from Singapore -Terephthalate degrading...
AATGGGTGCATCCCCTGCTGCTGCAGTATTCTATAAAGATGACAGTTTAGCAAAGGAAGTTGCACAGTATATTCCAGAAGTATTTGCAGTAGTAGATCCCAAACTTGAAGTTTATAGTGCTGATACGTATGTTGCTGCTGCTAAGGCAGTGATAGAAGCACAGGATGTAAAGGGTGTGTTAGTACCCCATACCTACGATGGTACTGATTATGCTGCTAAATTGGCATTGAATTTAGGTTGCGGTATAGTTACAAACTGTAACAAATTTGAAGTGCAGGGTGGCGCTGTTGTATTTACACGTAACACCTATAATGGTAAAATACAAGAACAGCGTTCAGTAAAAACTGATAAATTTGTAGCTACTTTTGAAAAAGGTGCATTTGAAAAAGAAGCTGCTGGCGGTGCAGGTTCAGTTACGGCAGTATCAGCTTCTATACCTGAACCACGAAGAAAATTTAAACAGTTTGTTGAAACTATGGCTGGCTCAGTTGACATTTCGCAGGCCAAGATCATAGTATCTGGTGGACGAGGAACAAAGGAAAAGGATAAATATAACGATATCATCGTAAATTTTGCCAAGAAGCTTGGTGGTGAATATGCTGCATCTCGTCCTGTTGTTGATGCTGGCTGGACAGACGCTGCACGTCAGGTAGGTCAGTCGGGAAAAACTGTTACTCCAGATCTTTATATAGCTTGCGGTATTTCAGGTGCTATTCAGCACGTAGCTGGTATGAAAGGTTCCAAGGTAATTGTTGCCATTAACAAGGACCCTGAAGCACCTATTTTTAACATTGCTACTTATGGTATCGTGGGTGACCTTTTTGAAGTAATACCTGCGATTATGGAACAGCTGTAATTAATAGGGATATAACATGAAAAAGGCACGGCTAATTCGCCGTGCCTTTTTGATTTATATACTCATACCTGTGTTAAAGAAAAATTTTAGAGTTGCTGCAAATCCAAAATCCCTAGAATTATTTAATCCTTTTGCAAATTCATTTTGAAAGTATATATTGCCCAGGTTAAATCCAATAAAAAGACTTGCTGCCGCTTCACCTTCTGTAAAACGCTTACCCAATGCACTGCTAGATTGAGCAGATGCAAATTCCCCGCCAACACCTATAATACCTATATTGTTTATATTGTAAAATATACCACCATGTCCACCAAATGTATGTTCTCTGTCATTTTTACTATAAGTTAATTCGTATACTGGGTGAATAACAACAATGAAATTTGATAGGTAAAAAAGATTTGGTATAGAAAAATGTGCCATATTTTCATCAATATCTACACCGGTATGATGCTCTGCAACCAGGTCCATAAAATAATTCCCACTGTTTGAACGAATAGCATTAAATACACCTCTTACCGACCATGATTCTAATGAGTATTTGTTTTCAGCACGGGTAGTTTCTGCCTGAGTTAAGCCAAATTGAACTGAAACTCTTTCGGCTAGTCCATAATACATACTGTAATTGGTAAAATATGAATCCTGTTCAGGAGCATCAGTATCATTGAATGAATATTCACCTAATACATCTGCTGCAAAATAACCAGTTGGATACACCATTGATTTATGGTGCAGAAATAAAAATGTATCAAAACATGCATACCCCGGCTGTACCAAAAAACTGGATACTGCCAAAATAGCAACTATAATAAAAAACCGCCTAAACATAAAACACCCTCCTATAAAAGTTAATATTAATTGTATACTAATTATTTATTAATAGCACTATATGTCAATAATATTTTTATATAAATATTATATAGTATGAATTATAAATTAGTAGTATTAAATAGCAATTCTTTTGTTTTTATATGTATGTTAAAATAATGGTCTATAAATAATAATGTATGGAAAAGAAGTTTTTGTATATCTGATGTGTTATATAAATCAGTTTTAATATTCAAAAATTTTTTAGTCAATATTTCATAAATTAATGGAGCGGCTGCCTTAAACACAAAAGCATTGTTGGGAGCACATTGATTGCAATACGCAGTAAGTTGATATTCAGTCAAATACAGGTCATCAGTAATTTCTTTATGACAAAGTGAACAACGTAAATAATCAGGCATAATACCCGATAGTTTTAAATAATGAATGATGAATGAAAGTGCAAGTAAAGTATATGCATTAATTTTAGGTAATGTTTCGATAGCTCCCTTTAAAAGTTTATATATTGTACTATTAGGGTCATTGTGACCAGTGGTTTTTTCAACAACCTCCAGTAATAAAAAAAGCGTGATCATCGCCTGATAATTATCTCTTATTGATACTGTATCCAGTAAAAGTGAAAATTCCTTTACATGGAACATGGCTTTTTGTTCATTGTAATAATATACAAGGTGCACAACACTACCAGGTTCTATTGCAGCCTGACTGCGCCGTTTTGTTTTTTTGATTCCTTTAAATATAAATGTCCGTTTACCATGGTTTTGTGTATATATAATATCTGCAACGTCTGCTTCCAGAATAGGAATTTTTTTTAATATTATTCCTTCTGATTTAATAATTTCCATTGGATTTTAATTAGTATCAAAATTTTTTTGCGGGGTTACTGTGACAATAATCCTTCCGATGCGAGTACCTTGTATATCTTTTATTTTAAATGTGATATTATTATATTTTATTTGTTCATCCTTGTGAGGTATTTTTCCAAAAAGGTCAAACACAAAACCACCTATTGTATCAAATTCTTGATCAGGTATAGTGCAACCAGTATGTTCATTAAAATCTGATATTGATAACCGTGAATCAACCTCCCAGGTATTTTTTGAAATAGTCTGTATTTCAGGGATTTCATCCTCATCAAATTCATCGCGTATTTCACCAACAATTTCTTCAAGGATATCTTCAAGTGTTACAATGCCAGCAACTCCACCGTATTCATCAACTACTATCGCTAAATGTAAATTTTGCTTTTGAAACTGAAGCAGCAGTTCATCCAGCGGCATTGTTTCGGGTACAAAATATGGCTTGTGCAAAAGCTTCTTTATAGTAAATTTCATTCGCCTGTCGATAATAAACGGCATAAGGTCTTTAACATACAAAATGCCAGTAATATTGTCGATAGTTCCTGAATATACAGGTATCCGTGAATGACCTTCATCAATAACACGCTTTACCAGTTCTTTTAACTGAATAGAATCTTCAACTGCATTAATATCAACTCGGGGTATCATCACTTCCCGTACATTCTTTGTGGAAAGGCTTAAAATGCCCTGAATCATTTCCTGTTTCTGGATGGCTAACTTATCAACTGGCACTGTTATATTTTTTTTATAGATAAATTTGAAGATTTTTTGTTTCAATAAATATACTATATTATTATTTTTAGTTTTTTTGGGCTTTTGCTCATCCGAAGCCATAGTGAATAGTATTATTTTACCTCCTTTTCTTATAATACAGCATAGTATTATTTTAATTGGCAAATTGTCAATTTGATTTTTTACATTCATTTATTATCAGCCGATAATGGGATTTTTTAATTTCAAAATACACTTGACAATAAACGGTATTTCTTTTTTTTAGACAACAAAAGAGCACTTTACTATTTTTAATTGTTTTACAATTATTTAAAATATTAATAAAAAAGGAGTGGCCCTATGGATAGTATGCTTTTTTGGATAGCCCCTGTTGGGTCGATCATTGCTCTTTTATTTGCTTATATCTTCTATAAGATGATGATGAAAGCAGATAAAGGGAATGAAAAAATGATCGAAATTGCACAGGCTGTACGTGAAGGGGCTTTTGCTTATTTAAGGCAACAGTACAAGGTGGTCTCTTTGGTATTCGTGATTCTGGTAATTTTATTGTCTGTACTTGCGTATTATGGGATCCAGAATCCATTTGTACCATTTGCATTCCTGACTGGTGGTTTCTTCTCCGGTTTATGTGGTTTTCTGGGGATGAATACTGCTACCCATGCATCATCACGAACAGCGCAAGGTGCCAAAGAATCCTTAAACAAAGGATTACAGGTTGCATTCCGTTCGGGTGCAGTTATGGGTTTAGTAGTTGTAGGTTTTGGTCTTCTTGACATTTCTTTATGGTACATTGTTCTCAACTGGGTTTATGATAATAATATCATGGGATTCAGCCAGGCATTAGCTCAAAAAATAGGTATTTTGACTGCAGGGCAGTCATTTGATGCTTCATTGCTTACTAATGAAGCTTTCAAGCATGGTAAACTGGTAGAAATTACGACAACAATGATTACATTTGGTCTTGGAGCTTCTACTCAGGCACTGTTTGCTCGTGTAGGTGGTGGTATTTATACTAAAGCTGCAGACGTAGGAGCTGACCTGGTTGGTAAAGTAGAAGCAGGAATTCCTGAAGACGACCCTCGCAACCCTGCAACAATTGCTGATAACGTTGGCGACAACGTTGGTGACGTTGCTGGTATGGGTGCTGACCTGTATGAATCATACTGCGGTTCAATACTTTCAACCGCTGCTTTAGGTGCTGCATTGCCACTTGTTGGTATGGAAAACATTAATGCAGTTATTGCTCCTATGATTGTAGCAGGCCTTGGAATTCTTTTCTCTGTTATTGGTATCTTCTTTGTAAGAACCGAAGAAGATGCTTCAATGAAAACTCTGCTCAAGGCTCTTAACCGTGGTGTATGGGGAAGCTCATTCCTTCTGATTATTGCATTAGCTGTATTAGCTCATGTGAAGATCATATCATGGGGTGTTTTTGGTTCTTCTATAGCAGGTTTAATTGCTGGTTTAATTATTGGTAAATCAACTGAATACTATACCGCAGATGACTATTCACCAACTCAGGGAATAGCAAAGCAGCATACAATGGGTCCTGCAACAGGAATACTTGATGGTATTTCAACCGGTATGCTTTCTGCTGGTATCCCTGTTCTTACCATTGTTTTGGGTATCCTTGCTGCATTTGGCCTTGCTGGTGGATTTGGTTCAGAACCCGAAGCAGTTTCTAAAGGATTATATGGTATTGCATTTGCTGCAGTTGGTATGCTTTCAACCCTTGGAATTACACTTGCAACTGACGCCTATGGCCCAATTGCCGACAATGCAGGTGGTAATGCAGAAATGAGTGGTTTGGGCAAAGAAGTAAGAACCAAAACTGATGCTTTGGATATGCTGGGAAATACTACCGCAGCTATTGGTAAAGGATTTGCAATTGGTTCTGCTGCTCTTACTGCAATGGCTCTTATTGCAGCTTACATTGAAGAAGTAAAAATGTGGGTAAGTAAATATGCTGCACGAAGTGCAGAAGGTTTCTTCCAGGTAGGATCTGTTAAATTTTATAATTTTATGCCTGAAAATGTAACCGCTGATTTAAACAATGTTTTGATTAAACATGCAACAATTGCTGATTTTGTACGTGCATATGATATAACACTGCTTAACCCAATGGTTCTGTGTGGATTGTTCCTTGGTGCAATGATGGCATTTGTTATCTCAGCTCTTACTATTAAAGCAGTTGGTAGGGCTGCAGGTGCTATGGTTGAAGAAGTTCGCCGTCAGTTCAAAGAATTCCCTGGTATTTTGAAGGGAACACAGAAACCAGATTATGCACGTTGCGTTATGATTTCAACTGCAGGTGCACAGAAGAAGATGATTCTTCCTTCAATGCTGGCTTTAATTGTTCCGATAGCTGCTGGTTTACTGCTGGGAGTTGCCGGTACAACCGGTGTTCTGGCTGGAGCTCTTGCTGCAGGTTTCTCACTGGCATGTATGCTTAATAATGCTGGTGGTGCTTGGGACAATGCCAAGAAATTCATTGAAAAGGGTAACTATGGTGGAAAAGGTTCAGATGCTCATAAGGCTGGTGTAATTGGTGACACTGTTGGTGACCCATTCAAAGATACATCAGGTCCATCACTTAACATACTCCTCAAGCTTATGAGTATGGTATCTGTAGTATTTGCAGGCGTGGTAGTACACTTCTATCCACAGATTGCAAAATTGTTAGGTATGATGAAGTAATACACTATAAACAGGGGGCACTACAATGCCCCCTGTTTTTTATTCCTGATATACTGGCTTGCCCAATTCTTTGAATGAAAACATCTTAAATGCACGTGATCCATCATAATCAAGTATTCGCAAATCATCAGTTTCATGTAAATCACGTATCACGATATCAAAATGCCCTCCATATCTTTTTTTTGCCTCTTCAACCGGTATTTCATACGCAATAAATTTTGTAATACCCTTGGATGATAATTTTTCTTTTAGTTTGTCATTCATGAAGCTATCATATGAAGTAAGATAAACTAACGCACCATTTCCGGTTATTAATAAACCTGCTTTCATGACACACCTCCTTATTATTATTGGCACCTCTAAAAACCACTTTCATCATTATACATGTTATAAAGAGAAAGCGGTATAATCATACATATTGTGCCAAAAAGGGAACATCCAAAAAATTATTTTTTAGAAGCTCCCTTATATTTTGTAAAATAATATAATAATATTTTATATTAAAATCAATAAATGACGGAATAATACAAAATCAATTATCAGCAATTGTGTAATTAAAGAATTGCATACGTAAGCAACATTTTAGCATATAAATGCACACTATAGCATGTTATGTTCATATATATTTTCTTGAAAAATTGATAGCGGATAGAGCATGCAGACAATTTTTGATTGTACCAATTATTTTATTTCTTAATTTTTTTAGTTATGATTTTATGCATCCTTGCCTAAATCTGGAATATATGAAAACTGATTATTTTATTGATTACGGTGTTTTAATTTTATTATTTTTTTGTTAATCATCCTTTTTATTGATATAATAAATACATGCAAAAGATTTATTTCGTATCTTTAGCATTGAACAAATCTGATACATACCGAGCAGCTAAAGATAGAATCAAAAAAGCGCACCATTTTGTGGTGTGCTTTTAATTTTAAAGCTTGATTTTTTCATATTAAAAAAAATATTGAGGTAAAAATTAGCCTACAAGAGGTCTTGCTATGGAATTAGCCCGTTACAGGATTGAAATATATTATACTATTCCCGATTCACGTGGAACAGTACTGCAACAAAAACTACATAGATTAGGCTTTTCTGTAAACAGATGTGTCCGTACCGATAACTATCTCATAAATATTCCCTTGAATGATAGTCAAATTGAAAAAGTTGCTCAGGCACTTGTACAGCCTGTTACACAAAATTATACTATCAACAAACCTTTTACACCCTCCGAATTTACGTATGCTGTTGAAATTGGATACCTCCCTGGAGTAACCGATAATGTTGCCCACACAACCCGTGAAATCATTGAAGATATTTTCAAAATACACTGTGATCCTGAAAAATGCGTGTTTACTTCATCAACCTATTTTTTTTGGGGTGAATTAACTATTGATGCAATTCATGAAATATCTCTGGAACTTTACAATCCTTTAATACAGAGGTCAGTAATTTTATCGTATGACGATTACATCAAGAATGGTGGTATGGGTAATGCTATACCTGTAGTTACACTGCATGAGGATACAAAGGCAGAAGTTGTTTCACTGGATATCCCAGAAGATGAACTTATAGCATTGGGGAAAGAGGGTATAAAAAATCCTGATGGTACCCGCCGGGGGCCTTTAGCACTGGACATGCTTTCCCTTGACGCAATTAAAAAATATTACAGGGATATAGAAAAACGAAATCCCACAGATGTTGAGCTTGAATCAATTGCCCAGACCTGGAGTGAACACTGTAAACATACTATTTTTGCTGCACAACTGGATGACATCAATGATGGTATATTCAAGCATTATATTAAAGAAGCAACACTGCGAATTCGCCGTGAGAAAGGCAAAGATGATATCTGTGTTTCAGTATTTTCCGATAATGCTGGTGGAATTGAATTTGATGATGATTACGTCATAGCTGATAAGGTGGAAACACACAATAGCCCAAGTGCGCTTGATCCTTTTGGCGGAGCTATCACCGGTATTGTAGGAGTAAACAGGGATGCTATTGGATTTGGATTGGGTTCAAAACCAGTAGCTAACCGCTATGGATTTTGTTTTGCAAATCCCTTTGACACAAAGCCTTTATACAAATCAAAAGACTCAAATTCAAGGTTGCTATCGCCGCGACGAATCATGGAGGGTGTTATTCATGGCGTCAATGTGGGTGGCAATTGTTCTGGCATACCAACCCCACAGGGCTTTGTGTATTTTGATGATAGGTATAAAGGGAAACCCCTGGTCTTTGTTGGAACCGTTGGCCTGATTCCTAAAAAGATTAAAGGGAAATCTTCAGTACATAAAAAAGCAATGCCCGGAGACAATATCGTGATGGTTGGTGGCAGAGTGGGCCGTGATGGCATTCATGGTGCCACCTTTTCTTCAGAAGCGCTTACATCTGGCAGCCCTGCAACAGCAGTACAGATAGGGGATCCCATTACACAGAAAAAATTTTCGGATGCAATTGTGAAAGAAGCTCGTGATTTAGGGTTGTATCACTCCATTACCGATAACGGTGCCGGTGGCCTTTCATGTTCAGTTTCCGAAATGGCACGAGAAGCTGGCGGTTTTATTGTATACTTAGATAAAGTTCCGCTGAAATATCCCGGCCTTGCTCCATGGCAGATATGGGTTTCCGAATCGCAGGAACGGATGACCCTATCGGTTCCCGATGAAACTCTTGAAGATTTTCTTAACCTGATGAAACGACGTGGTGTTGAAGCATGGGTAATTGGCAAATTTACCGATTCAGGAAGAGGAATTGTTTATTATAATGGTGAGATAGTTTTTAATATTGACCTTCACTTTTTGCATGAAGGCCTCCCACAGAAAAAGCTAACAAGCACTTATACTCCGCAGTCACATCCATATCCTGAGTTTGATGATCCAGAAAATATAACTGAACATTTTATTGCAATGGTAAAACGCTTAAATACTGCAAGCTTTGAATTTATTTCAACCCAATATGACCATGAAGTGCAAGGTAACAGTGTGATAAAACCTCTTCAAGGGAAAGGGAAGGTTAACGGAAATGCAACTGTTATACGGCCAGTGTTGAAATCAAAAAAAGGAGTGGTGTTATCACAAGGATTGTATCCTTCATATAGTGATATTGATACATACTGGATGGCAGCCTGCTCAATAGATACTGCAATTCGCAATGCTGTTGCTACGGGATGTGATCTAGATAAATTAGCATTGCTTGATAACTTCTGCTGGTGTGATTCTACAAACCCGTATAGGTTAGGGCAATTGAAAGAAGCTGCCAGGGCATGTTATGATTTTGCGGTTGCATATAAAACGCCGTTTATTAGTGGCAAAGACAGCATGTTTAATGATTTCAAAGGTTATGATGAAAATTTTAATGAAGTATTTATATCAGTTCCTCCAACATTGCTCATATCTTCAATTGGTGTTGTTTCTGATATTGCATATTGCCAGACTCTTGATTTTAAAAAAGCTGGCGACTATATCTATATTCTTGGAATTACAAGAGATGAATTAGGTGGTAGTGAGTACTTAGCATATATGGGTGAGAAGCTTTCAGGGAAAAAATATATTGGCAATAGTATCCCGCACGTAGATACAACCGTAAATACTCACGTTTATAGAGTAATTGAAAACGCATTACGTAAAGGCTTCATTGCTTCAAGCATCAGCATTGAAAGAGGCGGCATAGCACTGGCACTTGCAAAATCGGTAATGGGCGGATTGCTGGGAGCCAGCATTGATTTACGTTCTATTCCTCAGGAGAATATTCAACGTAATGACACACTACTTTTCTCAGAATCACAGGGAAGAATTCTTGTGTCGATAGCTCCTGAAAATAAGTCTAATTTTGAAAAACTATGCAAGGACATACCTTTTGCTAAAATAGGGCAGGTTACTGATGATGATTTACTTACCATTACTGGTTTACAGGGAAATGATATTGTTTCAGCTTCAGTTTTTGACCTGCATTCTGCATACAAATCTACTTTCAGTGAATTTTAGAGGTAGCGATGGCAAAACCAAAAGCCTTAATAGTAACAGGATATGGCATTAATTGTGATGAAGAAACACGTTTTTCATTTGAGATAGCCGGGGCGCATGCAACAATAATTCATATAAATGACATTATTGAGAATAAATCACTTCTAAATTCTTACCAAATTTTTGCATTTCCTGGTGGTTTCTCGTATGGTGACGATACTGGTAGCGGCAAAGCACTGGCAAATAAAATTAAGCATAACCTGTACGAAGAAATGATGTCATTTATTAACCGTGATACCTTGATGATTGGTATTTGCAATGGATTTCAGGTAATGGTTAATTTAGGGATAGTGCCCGCATTCACTCAACCCATTGGCAATGTTGAAGTTTCACTTGAACACAATGCTACATTCAGATTCCAGTGTAGATGGGTTGATTTGGCCATCAATCCTCATTCAAACTGTGTCTTTACAAAAGGTATTGAAAGGCTCCATATACCAGTAGCTCATGGTGAAGGCAATTTTGTTGCTCCGCAGCATATTATTGATAAGCTTTCCAATAATCATCAAATCATAATGCAATATATAAAGCCAGATGGATCATTTGCGCAGGGTCAATTCCCCTATAATCCCAACGGCTCAATGATGGACATTGCAGCTATTTGTGATACTACCGGAAGAATTATGGGGATGATGCCACATCCTGAACGGCACATATATTTTATGCAACGTGACAACTGGACTTATGTACGTGAAGTATCAAAAAGACAAAAAAAAGATATCCCTCAATACGGCGAGGGATTACAGATATTTAAAAATGCTGTTGGGTATTACAAATAAACATTAACAAATTTACGATCATCATAAAAACTTAGATGATATTTTATTGGTTAATGTTTAGTGGTTATACTATTTTTTCATTCCAATAAAAAATAAATTAATTTGACTTTGATTAATTTTGCTTTTATACTATTTCATCAGAGCCTATCAAATAAACGCCTATGTATAATTATCCTATAACAATAATTATATCTATATATGATTAATTATATAGCATCCTTTCTGCATGAAATTGAGTCCATTCAATTATCAAAGAAAAAGCTGATTTATTTATTAGCAATCTTATTGGTTATATTGGTTGCCGGGATTATATTACTTTATCTTCAATATAGTGACATTCAGTCTATTGCATACAACAGGCTTTTAACTATAGCTGAAAATAAAAAAAAAGATATAGGTAGTTGGCTTAAGGATCAAACCGACGATGCAGATTTACTGATAAAATCAGGACAATTCAGAAACTTATTGCAAAACTATTTCACTTATAACAATGCTGAAAGTTATAATACATTATATACATTTCTTGACTTTTATGTAAAAAACAACGATATCAGTGAAGTATTGCTGGTTAATAACGATGGCACAATTTTATTCAGCTTGTATAAACATATAAAAGTTGTTGCACAGGAATCTTTACACTATTTACAATATGCAGCTGCTACTAATAAACCAGTATTTACCGATATTAATATTAACAAGGATTTTGATTATCATATTAGCTTAATTGTCCCATTAAATCCTGATTCAACGGCAAAATCAAATCATTTTATTATACTAATATCATCTGCTCAAAACTTTATTTTTCCTCTATTACAAAGATGGACAGGGTTTACACAATCCGGTGAAACAATTCTGTTTTCTAAAGATAAATCAACATTATATATATTTAAAGCATATTTACCGCACAAAATTCCAGAGATCATTATAGCTAACACAGCGTTACTATCGCCTGACAATATCATACGCAAAGCAATGAACGGCTTTGAAGGCTTTACGTATGGAAAGGATTTACATGATATAAGTGTTGGAACCTATATAACCAGTATCCCTAATACTCCCTGGATTATTTTAAGCAAATCCAGTAAAGCAGAATTATTTCAAAGATGGTACGTCATATTAACTATATCCATTGCACTATTTATTTTGAGCATTATATTATTATTTTCAATAATTATTCTAATGCAAAAAGAACAGCAAAGAACCTATTTCCAGGAACTATCGCATAAAAAAGAAGAACAATTAAAAATTTACCAGATTTATAAATATATAATACAATCTATTGGCAATGGACTTATCATTACAGATAATTCGGGAAATATTGAATTTATCAACACAACCGCGGAATTGCTTACAGGATGGCGTAATGATGATGCAAACGGTAAGCATGTACTAGATGTTTTACATATACTATCGCAAAATAATACTATACCTTCCAAAGATAATTTATTCCAGATTATCTCCGAAGGTAAGTTCAGGGGTGAATATCATACTAGTGTACTTATTTCTAAGACGGGTCTGGAAATACCAATTAATTATCATGGAACAATACTAAAATCAGGGGATAATCAGCACCTGGGTGCTGTCATTCTTATTGAAGACCAAACCAGGGAAAGTTTTTTAAATCTTATTAATGATATACGGCTAAAATTTATCAATTTTTCGATTAATCATACAAAAGATGATTTTATAAAAAAGATGCTTCATGAAATCTTAACAATAACAAATAGTCATATAGGTTGTTACATTTCATATAAATATCTTTATAAACAAATAACAAGTTTAAAAGAATTCCCTAATTCGTATCATACATATTGTATTGATCAAAATATTGATTGTTCAGTTGATTATGAAAAAGTATGGGATGAATGTCAGAAAAACAAAGGACCTATTCTTAATAACGAATATACGCAATATTTTTATTGTAAACAGCTTTTAAATGGTAAAAACCATCCACGTGAATTGTTTGTGCCTATTTTCAGGGAAAATAATATTGTTGGTATAATAGGTGTAGCTAATAAACATAAAGATTATACGTATGCTGATGTTTCTAAACTATCTATACTCTCAGATATGGTATATGAGATACTATCTCATAAAGACAATGAAGAAGCATATAGAAATTTAGTTATGTTATCAAATGAGTTAGCATGTATTGCTGATTTAAAGACTACCCGCTTTTTATTAGTCAATCCATCTTTTTCAAAAACATTAGGGTATTCAGTAGAAGAACTGACATCAGCATCTTTTCTTGAATTTATTCATCCTGACGATAAAGAAAAAACCATACAAATTATTAAAGAAAAACTTTTAAAAGGGGAAGACGTTATTACATTTGAAAATCGTTATAGGTGCAAGGATGGAAGTTATGTATGGTTAGACTGGAATTCCCATCCTGTAGCTTCGCAAGGAATAACATTTGCAACAGCACATAATATTACCGAACGGAAAATAGCTGAAGAGGCGTTAAAAGAAAATGAAAAAAAATTCCGTGAACTCTTCACACACTCCAATGATGGAATATGTTTACATGAACTTGTTTACGATAATACTGGTGATGCTTTTGATTATAAAATAGTTGATGTTAATCCACAATATGAGAATATATTATCGTTAAATAAGGAAGATGTTATTGGCAAATTAAGCACAGAACTATACAAAACATCTGAACCTCCATATTTTGATATTTATAAAGAAGTTGCCCTAACAGGACAATCTACAACCTTTGAAACATATTATTCACCAATGGATAAATATTTCATTATCTCTGTTTTTTCACCACAAAAAGGTCAATTTGCAACTGTTTTTAAAGATATTACAGAAATTAAATTAGCTACCAAAAAGATAGAAGAGTCTGAAGAAAAATTTTCTTTGTTTATGAAAAATCTACCCCTTGTGGTTGTTATACGGGATATACATGGCAGATATATCTACTTAAATGATGAATGGGAAAAGGTAATGGAATTGAACAAAGAAGATTGGTTAGGTAAAACCCCATATGACGTTTTCCCAAAAGAGGATGCCGAAAAGCTATTACTAGGTGATAGAGAGGCTATTGAAAAAGGCATAACAGAACCTAAAGAGTTTACTTTGAAACATAAATCAGGTATTAAATGGTGGATGGCAAACCGATTTGTATTATATGATGAAAACAAAAAACCTGCTTATGTTGCAACTGTTTATATTGATATCACTGAAAGAAAGAAAGCTGAGGAAGAAAGAGAAAAGCTTAAAGATCAACTGATACAGGCACAAAAGCTAGAATCGGTTGGAAGATTGGCAGGGGGGGTTGCACATGATTATAATAATATGCTGGAAGTCATACTGGGCAACGCACAGCTTGCGTTAATACAAATTGATAGCAAAGATGATGTAAAAAATTATTTAGAAGAAATAACAAAAGCTGCCACACGTTCTGCTGATATTACAAAACAGCTTTTGACATTTGCCCGCAAGCAAATAAGTGAACCTCATATAGTTAACATCAATACAATAATTGAAAATATGCTCAAAATGTTACGGCGCCTGATAGGCGAAGATATAGATTTACAATGGATTTTAAATGAAAACTTATGGAATGTCTATATTGACCCTGTACAACTAAATCAAATTATTGCTAATTTATGCGTTAATGCTCGAGATGCAATTCAGAGTAATGGCATTATCACTATAAAAACAAAGAATGTTACATTAGATGAAGAATACTGCAAAGATATCCCTGATTGTCTTCCCGGTGAATATGTTATGCTTTCAGTAAGTGATAATGGTATAGGCATAGATAAAGAAATAATAAGCAAAATTTTTGAACCATTTTTTACCACAAAGGAAGTAGGAAAGGGTACTGGCCTTGGCCTGGCAACAGTATATGGTATTGTAAAACAACATCATGGTTTTATAAATGTATATTCTGAAAAAGGGAAAGGCAGTACTTTTAATATTTATTTACCCCGATACCGTGGCCCCCAGGAGGCTGAAAAAAGTGTTATCAGTGATAGCTGGGTATATGGCAATGGTGAAACAATACTTGTTGTGGAAGATGAACCTTCACTGCTGAAAATGGTTCAGGTAATGTTAGAGAGGCTTAATTATACTGTTTTGTCAGCACAGTCGCCTGCTGAAGCAATAAACATTGTAAAATCAAAAGGGCAATCTATTCAATTGATGATAACTGATTTTATCATGCCTATTATGGATGGTTTGCAACTTGCACAGGAAGTTGCAAAATTATCACCGCATATAAAATTTTTATTCATGTCAGGATATACTGATAGAATATTATTTGAAACCAACAGTAATACTAATAAAGAAACAAATTTTTTACACAAACCTTTCTCAATAAGTGAACTTGCAAAGAAAATACACGAGATTTTATAAAAAAAATAACCCTTCCATGTTATTTACAGGAAGGGTTTATCCAGTTCATATAGCATTAAATATTTTTTAAATTTAATTAAAAATTCATCTTTTTCCCAAGCATATATTTACCTGATTGTGCTTCATCAATGGTTCCATCAGGTTTATAAAATTTCCATTCACCATTCATTTTTCCGTTTAAATATTCTCCTTCGGATTTTATTTTCCCATTTTGATAAAATTCTTTGAATGGGCCATTCAATTTATCCATTAAGTATGTTCCTTCCAGTTTTATAGCTTTTGTGCCCGCATAATATTCAGTCCATTTGCCATTTTTCTTAGGAGTTTCCCATTTCCCGGTCCATGTATATGTTATCTTTTCTTTTGGATCATCATTAGGTACAGATGAGGATGACATTTCCCCAGCGGGTTTTCCATCTTTTATTACCGTATATATACCCTTAGGAATACCAGTTAACTGGCCATAACCAATGAGTTGGCCTTTTTCATCATACAACTTTGCGTTTTCATTGGTATTATCAATCATTCCACCCTGTAAAGGTAACTCCATTATTTTTATCCTCTGAACCCTTGATGGATACATGTAGAAATTCCACAATCCAATTTCTTTGCCATCTTTATATTTTCCTTCCTTTTGTAATAACCCTTCTTTTGAATTGAATTTCCAGTCGCCTTCCGGCTTATCCATTATAAAACTTCCTGTAGCCGAAATCTGTCCATTATCAAAGTAAAATTTAAAATTACCATTTTTCTTGTTTTCTTTATAAGTACCTTCTTCTAACTTTTTCCCATTTTCATACCACCTGTTGCACTGCCCATCTAATTGTCCTGCTTTATACCATGCTATAATCTTGGGATTTCCATTTTCATAATATTCCTGACTTCTCCCCGTTTGCTCTCCATTAGTAAATTGTTCTTCTTTCCAGATTCTTCCTGATTGATAATACCATGTTTTTATCCCTTCAATACTTCCAACCTTCATGGTAAATCCACTTTCAGTTTTTTCCCTCACGACATAGGTAGCTTTCCACATGACAGGTCCTTCGGGATAATATGCTATCCATTCACCGGTCTTCTGGTCTTGGTCAAAGTTACCTTCTAAGCTTTTTGCTCCATTTTTATGATAATATGTCCAGAATCCTTGCTGTTTATCATCAACATATTCCCCTTCGGCCAATTTTTCACCAGTCCCTTTATGATATAAAATCCACTTACCAGTTTTTGCACCATTGGTAAAATTTCCTTCCCCTTTTAAGGATTTATCATCCCAGTAAATCTTTCCTGGGCCGTTTTTGGTTGTGCTGTTTTGCCCTTTCTTTTCAGTGCTAGAACATGCGGTAAATACCAATGCAATAGCAAGTAATACAAATACACTTTTAAACTTCATAATTTTCTCCTTTTTTTATTTTTATAATGTGTATTATCTATGCAATTAAAGTTACAAATAATTATCTATATATTCTACGCATTTATCCTTTTATATCTCATTTGTCAATCATTTATGTCAAGCAATATAATAAATATGCCGAAAAGTACATAAAAGAACAATATTTTACTATATACGAGGTGTTGATATGATGCGTTCATTGTGGACTGCTGCATCAGGGATGATAGGACAGCAATTCAATATAGATACGATATCTAATAATTTATCTAACGTTAATACAACAGGTTTTAAAAAGCTACGGGCTGAATTTGAAGATTTAATCTATCAAACGGTCCTTATGGCCGGTACACCTGCTACCGAAATAAGCGAAGTGCCAACTGGCATACAGGTTGGGCATGGCGTAAAGGTGGCAGCAACTCAGAAACTTTTTGATCAGGGAAGTTTACAGGCAACTGGCAATAAATTAGATATTGCTCTTGAAGGTGAAGGTTTTTTCAAAGTTCAGCTTTATGATGGGACTATAGCATATACCCGCGATGGATCATTTAAAGTTGATTCAAATAGGCAGATAGTTACTTCAAACGGCTATTTACTGGAACCACCAATAGTGTTGCCAGAAAATTTTATTATGGATTCGCTTTCAATTAGTCAGGATGGTAGGATTACAGTAAAAGTTGTTGGTGATGATGAACCAATTGAAGTTGGTCAGTTAGAGATAGCTCGTTTTGTAAACCCGGCAGGCTTACAGAATATTGGTGGCAATTTATACAAAACAACACCTGCATCAGGAGAAGAAATTGCAGGGCCTCCGGGAATTGACGGCATGGCACGCACACATCAGGGATTTTTGGAAATGTCTAATGTTAAAGTGGTTGAGGAAATGGTAAACATGATTGTTGCTCAGCGTGCGTATGAAATTAATTCAAAAGCAATCCAGACATCTGATTCAATGTTAGGAACTGCTATTGGATTGAAGCGATAATGAATAGAATACTTGCAACAATAATCATTTCAACATTGTTTCAATCATTGCTGTATGCAGATTTGGCTGTATATTTAAAATCAAATACTGCACCAAAAAATAATCTTACAGTTAATGATATTGCTCAGATTGATGGCGATGAAGCTGAATTAGTGAATAAAATAACTATACCTGAAGCTATTTTTAAAGATGGGTACATTACCAAAAATGAAGTTTATCAATTGTTGAAAGGTGTTGTTACAGGGCTTCTGGTTGTTCACGGCAGTGCAGTAAAACTTGTTGTGCCAGAGAGTATATCTACTTCTGATAGCATATTGCAGGAACTATCGCACATACAGAATGAATTGATAATTGCTAAAGGTGATCTTGTGACCGTTAAGTTAATTAAAAAATCTATTGTAATTGAGTTGATTGGCAAAGCACTGCAAAGTGGCAAAACTGGTGATGAAATTAAGATTTCATTACAAAGTGGCAAAACTGTCACAGGCAAAATTGTCAATAATGGTGTAGAGTGTTACTTATGAAAAAATTTTTATTGGCGATAGTTCTTTTAATAATACCTGCCGTTTATGCAGACACTATCTGGAAAGATAAAAATATCTATACAGCTCAGGATACAATTAAAGTTGGCGATATTTTCACCGTCGCTATTACCGATATTTCGCAGATGCGTTTTACTCTAACACTTGCTAATAATGATGCATTCACTGTAACCTCAACACCTGATGGTAATATTACACCATTTTTACCACCAGTTAATGCAAATAAAAAAGCTACAAAAAATAACAATACAAATCTTCAGCATCGTGGAAATATAGCTTTGCATATTGCAGCAACTGTGCAGCAGCGACTTGAAAATGGTAATTTCAGAATTGCAGGTACAAAAACATTTTCATTCAGTGGCGTTACTACAGTATTTACTGTTAGTGGCATTGTTAATCCTGCTGCAATAAAAGGTGGTACTATTAATTCCAGTGATATAGCTAATTTAGTATTACAGATACAGGGTGTAAAGGAAGGTGTGCAAATTATACGTCCACCATTGAAAGAAGGCGAAACCGCTTCACCAGCATTGACCGAACAGGAAAAGCAGCAGATCATTATTCAATATTTGCAAAGGATTTTGGGTGAGTTGACACAGCAATGATGAATACAGTGTATAAAATAATTATCTGTACAATTATATTAATATTAATTACTGCACCATCTTTTGCAGAAGTCCCTGTAAAAATCAAAGACCTTGTTGCCATTGATGGATTAAAAGAAAATCAGGTGTATGGCTATGGACTTGTTATTGGCTTACAGGGTACTGGTGATAGCAAAGTTAAATTAACACAGAGTTCATTGTCAAATGTATTGAAAAACTTAGGACTAAATGATGAAAATATTAATTCTAAAAATATTGCAGCTGTCCTGGTTACTGCAACTTTACCACCGTATGTCAGGCTTGGTGACAGGATTGATGTTACTGTTTCATCTATTGGCGATGCAAAATCACTTGAAAATGGAGTTTTATTGCAATCAGCCTTAAAAGGGGCAGATGATATTACGTATGTTGTTGCACAGGGTGTTGTTTCAGTTGCCGGTGACAAGCGTAAAGGAGCTACCATAGGCAGGATAGTGTCTGGTGGTATAGTTGAAAAAGAAATTTTGCCTGATATTGTTAAAGATGGTAAAATACGGCTTTCACTATTAAATTTTGATTTTTCAGTAGCAAAAGAAATTAAAAATGCTATTGAAAAGAAATATCCCGATTCAAAGCCCATAATAGATAAAGGTTTTATTCAATGCACACTTCCACAAAATGTTACAGTTTCAGATTTTATTGCTGATATTGAAAACATAGAGATAGTACCTGTTTATAGTGCACGAGTGGTAATCAATGAACGAAATGGTACCATAGTGATGGGTGGAGATATTCGTGTTTCACAGGCAGTAATAAGCAAACAAGGGGTAACAATAACTATTGAAGAAACACGTAAAAAAGGTAGTATGTATTTATTAAAAGATGCTGCTACTGTCAAAGATTTAGTTGATTCATTGAATTACATTGGTATGAGCACTCAAGATATTATCATAATTTTAAAAGCAATGAAGCAGGCAGGATGTCTGCATGCAGAATTGATTGTTCAGTGAGGTTAGTATGGATACAACCATTAAAAATATAATCGAAAGCCAGAAGACAATACAATCTATTAATAAGCAAAAAGATATAGAACAGAAAATACAAAATAATTCTACAGAATTCAAATCCTTGCTGAATAACGCAATAGCTAAAAACAACGATAAACCTGTTGATAAAAAGCTCATGGATGTGTGTATTGAAATGGAATCATTATTTGTATATCAGATGCTTAAAGAAATGCGCAAAACAATTCATAAAGAAAATGATTTATTGTATGGCGGAATGGCCCAAGAAATATTTGAGGATATGCTTTACAATGAATATTCCCTCCAGATGTCAAAAACAGCAAATTTTGGACTGGCCAAAACATTATATGAACAGTTAAGCCAGAAGTAATAAATAAATATATAGTAAATTCCACTATAACTAATTGACAAATTACAATTATCAATTACATTCGTTTAAACTTTTTAAACAAGGGTTATCTATGCATTTATTTGAGCTTTTTATTGGCTGGCGATATCTCAAAGCAAAAAAATCCCAGGGATTTATTTCATTCAATACATTCCTTTCCATATTTATAGTTGCTATCGGCGTTTTTGTCCTTATTGTTGTGATGTCCGTCATGACAGGTTTCCAGAGTCAAATACGAGATAAAATTTTAGATGTTGACGCACATATTACTATAAGCCGTTACTATGCTGACACTGATAGTGAAGGAATAGCCAATTACAGGGAACTATCGGACAAAATAAAAAATGTTAAACAAATTAAAACAATTATGCCATTTATTCAGGGTCAGGGTCTTGTCCGTGTAAAATCGTATATATTCCCTGTTGCAATTCGCGGTTACGGCAATCCTGGTGAAGTCCCCAAAGATATAACAAAATTTATTACCGCAGGCGATACGGAATTCAAGAGCGCTTCTTCAATAGCAATTGGCGAGGAGATGGCTTTCAATTACAATCTCAGGCTTGGCGATTACATAGAAGTAATTGTCCCCAAAGGGCGTTTGACTGCGCGGGAGGGGATCACACCGGGAATTGGCAAATACAGAATTACAGCTTTTTTTAAGACGGGATATTATGACTTTGATACTAAACTCATTATCATGACGTTACCGCAAACACAAATTTTATTTGGTATTGGCAACATTATCAGTGGGTTGGGGTTAAAACTTTATGATGTGTACGATATGGATAGGGTTTCTTCAATAATCCAGAGTATTATTGGATATGACTATCAGGTTATTACTGCAGAGCAGCAAAATCAGAATTTGTTTTATGCGTTGAAATTAGAAAAGCTTATTATGACTATTATTCTTTTTTTAGTTATCATCTCGGCTTCATTTACTATTATGGGCACTCTTGTCATGGTGGTTATGGAAAAACGCAAAGCTATTGGAATTTTAAAAGCAATGGGAGCGCAGCCGTATTCAATAATGATCATCTTTATTCTTGAGGGTTTTTTTATTGGGCTTATTGGTGCCATCATGGGAGTTATTACAGGACTTGCAACAGCAATAAATTTAGAGGCTATTATTCACTGGGTTGAACGTTTTATAAATAGCATGATGTCCTGGATATATATAACATTTGATTTAGGTGTATTTTATCCTGTGTCATTGGTGCCAAAAAATGTCTATTACATTGATTCGCTGCCAACGCAGATTCAACCCGAGTTTGTCATGCTTGTTGCCATACTGGCCATTTTTATTGCCACAGTTGCTGCTATTTTACCTTCATGGCATGCATCAAGACTTCACCCTGTTGAATCAATACGGTATGAATAAATTATATGGATTATAGTATGACCCGTAGCATCAATTCAGATAACACTATCATAAAAACTGAAAATCTATTTAAACAATATGGATATGGTACAAATTCCATAACAGTACTTAAAAATATCACCATGAGTATTAATAAAGGTGAGATAGTTTCTGTTATGGGACCTTCAGGTGCAGGCAAATCCACATTGTTGCATATTATTGGTTGCCTTGACACATTCCAGGGTGGCAGTGTTCAGATATTGCATCAGGATATTTCCCCATTTTCATATGATGAATTATCCAGCTTCAGAAATCAGCATATTGGTTTTATATTTCAGATGCATAATCTTATGCCCGAGTTTACAGCATTGGAAAACGCCATGATGCCTTTGTTGATTAAACGCCAATCGTATACAAAAGCAAAACAGAAAGCATTTGAACTCTTAGAGCATTTTGGTGTGTCCGATAGGGCCAGCCATAAACCTGCCGAATTATCCGGTGGTGAATGCCAGCGTATTGCTGTAGCACGTGCGCTGATAACCGAGCCTGATATCATATTAGCTGATGAACCAACTGGCAACCTTGATAGAAAAAATTCTGATATATTAATTGAACTTCTTTTTAAGAACTGTGCAGAGAAGGGTTCTACAGTTGTTATTGTAACTCATGATCACTATATTGCTTCCAAAACTCAAAGGGTAATTACACTCATCGATGGTACAATACAAACTGATGTTAATAATTATTAATGTAAGGATGTATGTATGAAAATTGAATTTGTTGGCGGAGCACGAACAGTAACAGGTTCATCGTTTATTGTTAAAAATAACAATTTTACTGTAATGGTGGATTGTGGAATGTTTCAGGGAACAAGGGAACTGCGTGAACGGAATTATCTCAATCTTATTTATGCACCACCACAAATTGATTGTTTGCTTTTAACACACGCACATATTGACCATAGCGGTCTCATTCCAAAATTAGTTAAAGAAGGCTTTACAAAACCAATATATGCAACTAAAGCTACCTGTGAATTAGCAACCATAATGCTTCCCGATAGTGCCCATATTCAGGAACAGGATGCTGAGATTATAAATAAAAAAAGAAAAAAAATTGGTCGTGATTTCATACAGCCCATTTATACTTCTGAAGATGCAGAGCGGTGTTTGCAATATTTTAATCCCGTAAATTACCATGAAACTATATCAATTCACCCTCAGATTAAGGCGCACTTTTATGATGCGGGGCATATACTGGGTTCCTCATTTATTGAAATGCGTGTACAGGAAAACAATAAAGAACAGGTCATTATTTTTTCCGGTGATATTGGACAAAAAAATCAGGCAATAATAAAAGATCCTGAATTACCAGAATATGCTGATATTCTCCTTATTGAATCAACATACGGTGACAGATTACATAAAAGTAAAGAAGACACATATAATGAATTAAAACACGTAATACTTGATTCATACAATAAAAAAGGCAACATTATCATTCCAGCATTTGCCATAGAACGAACACAGGAAATACTGTATACTATAGCGCAGCTGGTGAAAAAAGGTGAGATACCGCCAATACCAGTATATTTAGATTCACCACTTGCTACATCAGCTACTGAGATTTTTATGAATAATCAGGATTGCTTTGATGAAGCTATGCTTAAACTCCTTAAATCAGGTGATAGTCCTCTTGATTTTCCCAATCTTCATTTTGTGCAGACAGTTGAAGAATCAAAATGGTTAAATACCAATGCCAAAGGAGCAATAATCATTGCAGCCAGTGGCATGTGTACTGCAGGCAGAGTTAAACATCATCTTTTAAATAATCTTTATAAACCGGAATCTTCCGTGGTATTTGTTGGTTATCAGGCTGAAGGTACATTGGGCCGGCGTATAATTGATGGTGCCAAGCTTGTAAAAATTTATGGTGAAAATGTTGCCGTCAGAGCAAAGATATATACCATTGGCGGATTTTCCGCACATGCCGATAAAGAAGGTTTACTTGAATGGATGAGCTATATTAAAAATCCAAATCTTAAAGTTTTTGTGATACATGGTGAAGAAAAAGCATCAACAGCATTTGCTGATGAAATTCAAAACCGCTTTGGATACTCCGTCTATGTGCCTCACTGGGGGGAAATAATTGACCTGGATACTATGAAATCTGAATATGCACAATACAGTCCCATTGAAAAAACCGACAATATTGAATCTGAAATTGAAAGAATTTCACAGCTTCTTTCTACTATAAAAATACGGTATCAGAAAGCTAAGGAAGAGGGTAGAAGAATTAACTGGGCACAAGTAGAAAATGATATTTCGGACGTAAGAGAACTTGTTACAATGATAAATGATGAACTGTAATACTATATGTGTACACTGCCAATAAACAACTTTGGCAGTGTACATTCAATGATTTTATTCATATACTTTTTCTTCAACCTGATCAGCACCTGGGGCATCCTGCTCAACATCGCGGATATTTTCTTTTGAAATTACTTTGAAGTACTCCTTATACCATTCATTCTGAATAATAAGATCCATAATTTCATTGGTACCAACCCATATCATAGAAAGCCTGATATCACGCACAATCCTTTCAATTGGATAAACATTGGTATATCCAATGCCGCCCATAACCTGCATGCAATTATTAGCAATGGTCCATGCTGATTCAGTTACAAACTTTTTAGATTCGGATACCATGCGTCTGATTCTTCCTGGATGAACTTTGCCGGAATCTATTGCCAGAGCTGTACTATATACCAGTGAGCGTATTGCATCAAGTAACATCACGCTATCGGCTACTTTAAATCCTACTGCTTCAAAATTAGCTATGGGCTGTCCAAATGCTTTACGCATTGATGTATAGCGTGTAGCTATCTCAATTGCAGGGCGTACACTACCTATTGTCATTGCAGCAGTGCCCAACCGTTCCGGAATCATATTCTTTACAAAAACTTCAAAGCCACCATTGATACCATTTAACGCATATCGCTCTGGCACTCTGACTTCATTTAAAATTAAACGTCCAGCTCCTCCACCACGTACTCCCATCAATCCATATAAATATTTTGTCTCAACGCCTTTTGTTCTTGGCACCATAAAACATGTAAGCCGTTCATGAGGATTGCCATCGGGATTTGTTACAGCATATACCATAAACCAGTCAGCACCCTCAGCACCAACAATAAATCGCTTTTGACCTGTAATGATCCAATCACCGCCATCTTTTTTAGCGATAGTTGTTGCACCAAAAAAGTCAGACCCGCCACGCGGTTCAGTCAAACATTCCGCTGCATACACATCACCTTTGAGTAAGGGTACAACCACTTCCTGTTTCAATTCCTCATTTCCAAACTCTACTATCGCCTCACAAACAATATCAGCACCAACACCCCACAAGCACGCCAGTGAATAGCTGGCAACACCAATTTCTTCAGCCACTATACAATCATCCACCCATTTAAGACCTCTACCACCATACTTTTTTGGCAACCGTATTCCTAAAAGATTTCTTTTACCCGCTTCTTGTAAGAATTCTTTAGGGAAATGGATCTTTTCCGCATCCATATCAAGAATCATTTCCCGTGGAACCCACTTGACGAAATCCCGCGCTTCGTTTCGCAATTTTAGTTGTTCATCAGTCATAACAAAATCAAACATTATAGGCCTCCTTTATTATAATACAATTTTCCTCTTAATTATATTGATTATTTTGCATCTTTATATTGTTCTCTTAATTTATATTTCATCACTTTACCACTTGGAGTATATGGCAAATTATCAACAAAGAAAAATTGTTTTGGTATTTTATATTTTGCCAATTTATCACTAAGAAAATTTATAATTGATTCTTTTGTCACATTACTATCCTGATTTTTTATAATAAACGCTGCAACAGTTTCACCCCATTCAGGATGTGGCAATCCAATTACAGCTACTGCGGTAATACCCGGCATTGTTATTATGACATCCTCTACTTCTTTTGAATAAACATTTTCCCCACCTGTAACTATCATATCCTTTATTCTATCAACAATAAATAAATAACCATCATCATCTATTCTTGCTACATCACCTGTCTTATACCAATCGCCTTCAAATGATTCTTTGGTTGCATCAGGGTTTTTATAGTAACCTTTCATCATGCTATCGGACCGCAACCATATCTCACCAGTATCACCAGTTTTAGCATCATGTCCATCATTCTTAACTATTCTAATATCACAGCCAGGTAATCCAAATTTGCCTATTGAACCAGCTTTTTTAATCTGCTCCTTTGGCAACAAAACAGTACCTGTAGGTCCGGATTCTGTCATACCATACACTTGATAAAAATTACTTGTTTTATACTTTTCCATAAGCATTTTAGCAACATCTGCACTGATAGGACCACCACCATATATCCATGCCCGCATTGATTTCAAATCGAAAGAGTCAAAATTTGGTATTAATTGAACTGGCATTGTATAGGAAACAGGTGCCCCGAAATATATTGTACATTTTTCATTCTGAATTGCCTGTACAAAATGGACTGGATGATATTCTCTCAGCAATACTGTTGTGCCTCCAACATATTGAATACCAGCAAACCAATTATTTAAAGGAGAGGAATGCCATATTGGCATAGCCATTAATAATATGTCATCAGCATCCATTTTCGTTGCAATAACAGCAGTTATTCCGGCCATTACAACATTACGATGTGTATGAAGACATCCTTTAGGCTTCCCGGTAGTACCAGAGGTATAAAGAATTTCCGCATAATCATCATCATTGACTATTACTTTTTTTGGTTCTTTTTGAGAATTAATATTTTCACCAAAATATGCATATCCATCAACTTTTGAATCCAAACTTATCTTTTTAACATTTGTTGTAATTTTATCTGCAACACCAGATAACGAACCATCAAATAAAAATATTTTCGATTCACTGTGATCTAATATGTAATCAGTCTCTGGAGCCATGAGTTTATGATTAATTGGAACAACTGTGGCACCTGCAAACCAACTACCATATAAAGCTATTACAAAATCAGGCGTATTCTGACTCATTATTGAAATTTTATCGCCTTTAACAATACCTTGAGATTGAAAAAATGCTGCAGCACTTAATGACATATCAAGGACATCTTTAAATGTGTAATGTTTACCATTATAACGTAAACAATCTTTACTTGGATGCTTTCTGGCATTACTTTCTAATAAATTTGTTAATTTCATAATCAACCTCCAAATATAACATTTTGTTATATTTCTGTTATATTTGTTATATTTGTCAATCAGTTTATTAAATTTTTTACTTGATTAGAATCAAAATATAAATTTCATTTAACTAAAATTAACCAAAATTTAAGAAATTTCATGGCTTTAAAACAAATAGGTAAAAAAATACAATTAGCCCGTGAAGAGAAAGGCATTACTCAGCTAGAACTGGCTAAAATGCTTGGTATTACGCAGGCTGCATTATCCAATTATGAATTAGGTAAGCGAAGAGTATATTCTCATCAGATTGAACTAATAGCCAAGCATCTTGAAAAACCAATTTCATACTTTCTTGATGATGAATCAATGTTAGAAGATTATGAAAACATAATTAAAGATGAAATGTTAGAATCGGTTATTGGTAAGATTAAACAATTGAACAGGCAAGAATTTTTACAATTAGATCAATTTATTGATTTTCTTCTTTGGAGAAAACGCAATGAGTAGCATATTGTTACCTGAAGATCTTAATAAATCTTTACATGCATGTATACAGGTACTTGATTCACAATCTTCTTTAACAAATGATTTACCTCCTTTAGAACGTGCGTTGGCATATTATTCAATATATTGTAAACATAAATTACATGTATTATTATTACACGAAGAATACGGCGGTTTGTCAGCATCATTTTGCCATGCTGGTAGTATTTTTGAAACACTTGCATATAGCTATTATAATACTTTACCTACATTACTAACAACTATACACTGCCATGAACTCATAAAGTCCTTTGCGGACAATAATAAAAAAAGATGGTTACTGAATGCTGTTAGCAATACACAAAAGCCATTGGCTTTTTGCTTAACTGAAGAACAAGCAGGCTCTGATATAACATCTATTCAAACTACTGCAATAAAAAAAGATACTAAAATATCAATTAATGGGAAGAAAGTCATTGTTATCAATAGTGGTATTGCATCTTACTATCTTGTTATAGCTCAAAGCAACAAAAAGGGTAGGGCAGGGTTGAATGCTTTTCTTATTCCAGAAACTGCAGATGGCATATTATTTGAAAAACTTGAAGTATCTTCCTTTTTGCATAGTGTAATAGGTTCTGTTACTTTTAATAATGTTACAATTGATACTCAGTACCAGATTGGTGATGAAGGGAGTGGCTATTTTTTGCTAACTGAAATGTTAGATAAAGGAAGGCCTCTTGTGGCAGCATGCTGTGTTGGTGCAGCTCAACATGCACTAGACATTATTATTAACTATACAAAAACACGAAAGCAATTTTCAAAGTTTCTCTTTGATTTCCAGGGGATAAATTTCCCTATAGCTGAATTTGAAACACGATTGCACGCAGCACGTCTTTTATACAGGGATGCGTGTGAAAAAATAGATAATAACGAGCCTTTTACCAAAGAAGCTTCAATGGCAAAATTCTATGCCAGCAGATTATTGATTGATATCACTAATTTTGGTATGGATACGTTAGGATACAGGTCAATAATTGATACAAGTGAAATGAAGCAAATAAACGATTTTGCAAAAACAATGATGTTTATTGATGGAACTGAAAATGTACAGAAGATGATCATTGCATCTTTAATATAAAAATGGCTGAAATGCTTTTTAATCTGAGTAAAGTATATTGTCATATAGTCCATATATAAATAAATGTTTCTTTATTTCTTGAATTCTATGATTTAATCTTTTAATTTCTTCGCTATTACTATTATTTTCTTCCTGCTTTTTACGAATATATTGTTTTAGAGCAATGGGTTGTATTCTTCTACCATATTTATATTTTGATTCTATGTCAGGAACATTATGAATCATAATGGGAATAACATTGAATTTACTGTATATTCCACCTTCGTCTTTTTCCAATAGTAAACTAACAATTAAACCTTCTCGGGTACTGCATTCAACGCCACTTTTTGGATCATTATGTGTTGATGATTGGTTTGCTATAAAATTTCCTAAGCTATAAAATACTGTACATATACGCCCATCTAACGATGTAAATTGTTCAACAGGCTGTATGACATGGGGATGATGCCCAATAACACAATCAACACCTACATTGCAATATGTTTTGATCATATCCATATCTTTTTTTGATGGCTGAGTACTGTACTCATTTCCTATATGTGCAATCATCACAAGAAAATCACATCTATTTTTTATTTCAGCAATATCATGTAATACTTTTTTAGTATCATAAAAGTTATTAATATGAATGTTATTTTTATATTTTTTCGATAGTTCATAATTCAAAACCCCAGTGTAAGCAATAATACCAACTTTTATATCGTTGTTGCCAACAATAATTCCATTTACTGTTGTATTATTTTTACACACACCAATATACTGAATATACTTTGACTCCAATATCTGGATAGTGCTGAGTAATCCTTCATATCCCTGATCCAGTATATGATTATTTGCAATACTTACTATATTGATATTAATGTTTTTGAATGCATCTAAAACATACGGTGGACAATTAAATATAAATGCTTTACTTGTATACGGTGGAGCTACTGGAAATTCCATATTTGCAACCACATAATCTGATGATGCAAACTCCTGTTGTATATGTTCAAAGAGTATATCAAAACCACCATTGTTTATAGATTTGGCAGTTTTTGGATCATTTATATTATTTCTAAAAGCAAATGATTTTACAGGGCCATGCATAATGACATCGCCAATAAATGAGATAGTTATTGCATCATGTATCTTTGAATGTATTTTAGAACAATAACTAATGGCTATTGATAGAATTAATATACAACATATCTTTTTCACAGTAAAACCTATAATGTAATCATATTAATAGATATGTATCTTACAACCTAAGAAGAGATACATTATACCATTCAGCCATATAGAGTAATAAAAATAATTTTGTCTATAAACATTTTTTTACATTATGGTATACTTATGCTGAATCTTTTTGGGGTTATCTGTAATATAACCATAAATAAGCTACAAATAATAAATAATTGTTAAACGTAAGGATTCATTTAAAAACATCTATATTTCATATATTACTTCTGATAAGATATATTATGTCACATTAGTAAAATATAGAAAAATATTTCGTATACAATACACTATAATTATTCTTATACAAATACAAAGATTATTAAAACTATAACTATCACCCTATATTTTGCAACTTTGTTCATTTAAAATTTTTTTCTTCCATATCTTTGATTTCTTCAATGCAATTAGCTAAAAATTTTTGCCATTCTTCTTCAAAGCCGCTTCCAAATGGTGTTGTTAGCCAGTCATTTATTATCTCAAATGCATGATTTGCAGGTGTAAGCCATTCAGCTAATACAAGTACATTTGCATTGTTGATAGCTGATGCTTTCTTTGCTTCAAATGAATTGGTACAATGCACCGCATAGACACCCTTGAATTTGTTGGCAACAATTGCACTACCCGCTCCGGTACCGCATATTACAATGCCCTTTTCATACTTTCCCTGAGATACTAATGATGCTACATTAGCAGCTGCAATATGATACGGCACAAAATGCTCTTCATCCTTCATCCCCACATCATCAACCTGGTGTCCGTTTTTTATAAGATAGTTGATAATTTGTCGCTTTAACTGTAACCCAGCTCTGGTTGAACCTATAACAAAATGCATAATGATTCTCCTTTTGGTTTACATACCAGTATGATAATTTTATTTACTTTTTATTAGTTCTTTACAAGCCTTTACAATATGCTCAACATTAAATCCATGTTTATTGAGCAAATATTCTTCTGTAGCAACTTCACCAAAAGCATCGTGTATACCAAGGCGCTTTACTTTTACAGGAAGTTTTTCACTTAATACTTCACAGACAGCCCCACCTAATCCACCAATGATATTTTGATTTTCTACAGTAACAACACAACCAGTCTTCTTTGCTGATTGTATAAGTAAGTCTTCATCAAATGGTTTTATGGAACTATAGTGAAGATGATCTGCCTTTATTCCTTCTTTTTGTAAAATCTCAGCAGCCTTATTTGCAAGGTGTGTTGTATACCCTGTTGTTACTATGGTAACATCCCCACCTTCATGGAGCAAGGTTGCCTTTTGTGGATCAAATACAAAATTTTCATTGAATATCACAGGCATTTTAGGCCGCAATAACTGCATATAGGTTGGCTGATGATGTACTGCCATATACTTCATTACAGCACGAAGTTCATATACATCACAGGGGCTGTACACGTACATATTGGGCATGGCACGCATTATCGCTAAATCCAAAAAGTCCATATGGGTCCCACCGTTTGGTCCCTGTGTTATACCGGGCGCAGTCCCAACTATCTTAACATTGGTATTGGCATACGCCACACTGATGGTAATCTGATCATATACTCTTCGTGAAGCAAAGCAGGTAAAACTTGCACAAAATGGAATTTTCCCTTCACGTGCCAAACCTGCCGCAAGCCCTATCATATTTGCTTCGGCAACACCAACGTTTATAAAATTATCCGGGAATGCTGTGTATACTGCTGGATTGGTTCCCGATGCTTTACTTAAGTCAGCTTCTAAGCACAACACATTTCTATTTTGTTCCATCAATTCGCATAATGTTAATCCATATACTGCCCTCATTTCCATATCATGATAGCTCATTTTTTATCTCCCTATAAAAATTAAATTTCATCTCCAGCGTCATTCTGAACTAGATTCGAAACCAACTAAAAGACTGAGATCCTGAATTAAATTCAGGATGACAGTGTGTGTAATAATTTTTTTAAGCATGAATATCATAACAATCAATATGGCAACTCCATGGTATAACCCAAACCTTTCATATACTTGTCATAGTCTGACTGGTCATTAATCTTAATATTATGGCTTGCCACTTTATTCTCTACCTCTGCATTGCCTTTTCCTTTTATTGTATGAGCAATAATTATTGCAGGTTTTCCTTTTACTGCAATTGCTTTATTAATGGTAGAATATATGTCATCCCAGTTATGACCATCCATTTCAAACACTTCAAAATTAAATGCACGCCACTTATCAGCTAATGGTTCTAAGGTAATCACATCGTCAGTTTTGCCATCAATCTGCATCTTGTTGTAATCACAAATTACTATAAGATTATCCAGTTTATTATGGCCTGCAAACATAGCTGCTTCCCAAATTTGTCCTTCATTGCTTTCACCATCACCAATAATACAGAAAACGTTATACGATTTTTTATTTAGCTTAGCTGCATACGCCATACCACAAGCACAGGATAAACCCTGTCCCAATGAACCAGCAGTCATATCTATGCCTGGTGTTTTGTTGTGATCAACATGGCTTGGTAGGTTTGTGCCATTTTGATTTAATGTTTTAAGCCAGCTTTTTGGAAAAAAACCTAAATATGCAAGTACTACATATAACACTGGTCCTGCATGCCCTTTTGATAAAACAATCCTATCTCGATCCTCCCATTGTGGGTTATCAGGCTTTACATTCATAATACGGTAATATAGCGTAGTAACTATCTCTACTAAGCTTAATGAACCACCTAAGTGGCCTGAACCAGCTCTGCAAATCATGTCGGTTATTACATACCTGAATTCTTTTGCCAATGATTCTAATTGCTCTGTTGATATTGTACTCATGAAGTCCTCCATACACAGTAACTATCGCAAAAAAATAAAATTAAAATACTATCAGTATTTATTCCTAAACAATAATTTAACATAAATACTTGTACACTCCCGCCGC
>Ga0067045_1028497_pt1 | contig 32355 bp, 30 predicted proteins | sample TerdegcTABiofilm_FD_59184 | JGI IMG/M metagenome (GOLD analysis project Ga0067045, IMG submission 59184) | Combined Assembly of (Gp0054472, Gp0054536) Wastewater bioreactor microbial communities from Singapore -Terephthalate degrading...
GTTGTTCATTACCATATCCTCTAATCATGTTATAGCGATGAGACATATAATATATTGATCTTAATAATATATATAATTAAGCTTTAATAATTTATATTAAGCTTTTTTTGTGTTTGTGCAACAGCCTCCAATATAAACAAAAATAATTGCGATTTGAACGATATCAGATGAAAGCAGATGCAACAAATAACTAGCATAAAGAAGAAATCCTGATATTAATAACAAATAAAATATTTGCGTTGGATAGGCATTATCAAACCTTCCACAATATTTTCTTTTCAGAACCGGATAAAAAGGCCATGCACCATCTCGTGTCCCGCAATAAAAAATTGTCGTAACACATCCTCCAAAAATGACCATATATCCACATAATACAGGGTCATATGTACTGGGAATTATGAATTGGAGAAACCTGAAAATAATAAACCATATAATTCCAATTATCGCAATTGAGATTACATTCAAAAGATATCCATTTCGATACGGAGCGTGTGATCTCGTGAGAGATCGGAATAATGGATAGATTACATATTCATTGATCTTCAAGAGCCATAGAATGATAGGATTTTCCTTTGTTCTGCAATATGATTTTGTACCCACTATTGGTGAGACTGAGCCAATACCAACAGCGACAATATAAAGAAGAGTCGGTTCATTGAACGCAAATATTGATGAAAAATAAGCAAGTGAACATGATATTGCCAACAGTGCATAGCAATAATTTTTCATAGACAATTTTATAATTATATGAAAAATTTAATAATCTTTTCTATTTTGTGATACCATCAACCAGAACCACCCGACCATCAAGCGTCAGATTCACCGGAACGGGTAATTTCCGTAGATACGACTTGAGTGCATCAATATCAGCCGGACCGATAGTAACATTCACTCCATAGTCCCATCCGGGTGTAAACTCACCCATTCCATATGCCATGTAATAATTCATCGCTACCGAATACGTGACATTGGGACTAATTTCACTACCATGTACCCACATCCCGGTAATCCTATCTCCAACAGGTCGTGAAAGGTTATACTGATACACCAACCCTGAGACGGACAGGTTCTCTTCTGGTTTCGGTTCTTCCCATTGTCGTTCCAGGATATCTTTGATCTGCGATCCGTTCAGCTCACGGACCGCAACCCGTGGACGACTATACCATCCTCCATATTCCATGGCCATAGAAGCATCCGGTGGAAGCACTCTCTCAAGATCTATCCAGGAGATGTTCCCTGCCGGAATATCTGCATGAAGGGAACCAGGAAGTTCTCCCGAAGTTACCAATGCAATATCCGTATTCATGGCATCCCGCTGTGAATCTGCAACCAGATTTCCCAGAAGTGATTCACCCTCTTCATTCTGCATCCTGCTGATTTCAGATATCGCTATAGAAATGACCTCTGATTCCATTCTATTGATAGCTTCCCGGGTATTATCAAGCAATCTTTGAACATCCGAATCAGGCTCCAGTCCTGATTGATCACCAGAGACAGGAACAACCATTGCGGATTTACTGATTATATCCCCGCTTCGTTGATCAATAGAGACATTCACGTCAGCATATGCCGTGCCATACGAGTATGCCTGCACAACCAGGACATCTTTCTGACCGGCATTTGGCAGGTAGGCATTTATGAAATCATGCGAGTGAGCAGCGAGAACAACATCAACATCAGGATCAAGTTGTGCGGTAATATTAACTATCGGACCGGTTACATTACAATCATGACGGGTGGGCCCCTCATATGATTCCTGGTTTCCACCCTCATGTAACAGAACAACAAATGCATGAACTCCCTGTTCCTGTAAGGATGGAATGTACCTGTTAATCCCTTCTGATTCATTGAGAAATGTTACCATATCCACGTTCATGGGCAATTCAAGGATTGGTGTTTCGATTGTTACCGCACCGATAAAGGCAACAGGAACTCCCTCGATGTACCGGATAGTATATGGCGGAAATATTGGTGTTTTATTCGCTTTCCAGACAACATTGGCACAGATTACATCAGTAGCCATACCTGGATACGGATCAACGATATGAGGAATATCTGAAGACCCATTCCCTCCCTTGACCTTCCTGAATAACTCATCAAGCCCATTGTTGAACTCATGGTTTCCAGGGATGGAAATGACATTACAGGAGTCATGCTGCTTTTCTTCCCTCTCCATACAGGTTTCATCAGCGAAAGTATTGAAGAAGAGAATGGTTGGCTCATCCTTGAGCAGTGCTGAAGACCGTGGTGATGCCCCAACGGTATCACCAGTCAGTGCAAGAATAACCATATCGTTGCCTGATGAATTCATTACTTTTTTCAGAGACGAAGCAAGAAACGGAGCGCCCCCTGCTGAACGGTTATGTAAATCCTGTCCGGAAAACAGGTGGCCATGAAAATCATTGACAGCCAGTATTTTCAGATGAACCGGAGATGGTGTGTCATCACGAAAAATGCCAATAAATTGGGAACTGATGATAATTACTCCAAGGATTGTAATTGTAATAATGACAATACTGAACCATTTCATAAAAATTCCAGATATTATTCTTCTTTTAATTAGGTATCTTTTTTTACATTAAATAAAAAAATCTTTATCTCTTATTGATGACGTTTATCTGACATTCCAATAATCAGAGCACTCTATCGGAGGTCAAACAGGTGAAAATACTATATATTAGCGCTGGAACAGGTGAAAATCCCTGGATTATGGATGCCGCATCAACCTGTAGGGATAATGGAAGAAACGCATTCGCATTTCAGGCAACATCTGAACTACTTGATTCGGAAGAAAAGGAATTTACGAGGATCTTAAACGAATTACAGGATACTCATCTCCTCCTGATAGATAATCATGGAAGTGCGACCTATTTCAAAAAATTTGACCGCTTAATTGCGAAGGCCAACGACCTTCATATTCCAACCTTCGTCTGCAGTTCGGTTCCGGACGAGATGAAAGACTTCCGTAATCTCTTTCCTTTCAGCACAGAGGAGTATGAGTTTGTTCATTCCTGCCTGGAACTGAGTGGGCTTGAAAATACGACCGCTCTCATTCTCTGGGCCTGTAAAACCATCGGGGAAGAAGACATCGATATTCCTCCTCTCCGGTATCCCCCAACAGAAGGATTTTATCACCCCTCGCTTCCTGATATCTACGATTTTGTATCCCATGAGAAAAGACTGGTCAAGGAAAAACCAACAATAGGAATACTTCTCCACCAGTTTTACTATATCAGAAAGAACCTCCTCCCCATCGATGCTCTTATTTTATCACTTGAAGCAAAAGGGATGAATGCTCTCCCCTTCTTCCTAGTTACCAGCCCGAATGAAGTCACCGGTGCAATAGGAATCAGGAAATTTATTGAAACATACCTGATCAGGGATGGAAAACCCATCATTGATGTCCTGATAATTAACATGTCATTTTCCCAGATATCCCTCTCTGATCCTGGTGATGGGACGAAAAATGACCCAATTTATAATTTTTTCATCGATCTGAATGTCCCACTGCTCCAGACCATTACTATGTACCGATCATACGAAGCCTGGGCTCAGGATGATCAGGGCTTATCAGTTATGGAGATATCATCAGGAGTGATCTGGCCTGAATTTGACGGACAGATTATTGCAATTCCCCTCGGGTCAACCGGTGAATATGAAGGCAGAAAGAATGTTGGTATTCCCATACCTGGACGTGTTGAACGGATTGCAGAAATGGCCCTTCGCTGGTCCATCCTGAAAAGAACCCCGATAAATGAGAGAAAGATTGCTATCCTCCTGTACCAGTATACCGGAGAGACTGAAGCTCTTGGTGATGCAGGAGGTCTTGATACCCCGCAGAGTGTCATCAAAATCCTCCAAAAATTAAAGGATACAGGATATGGTGTAGATCACATCCCGGAGACAGGAAATGAACTGATAGAGGGGATGATTGCCGGTCTTACTAATGATACCCGGTGGATTTCAGAGAAACAGATGAGAGAAAGGACTGCAGATCTGGTAAGTCCTCTCCAGTACCAGGAATGGTTTTCAAAAATTCCAACAAAAAATCAGGAGAAGATATCAGACGACTGGGGTCCGGCCCCTGGTGAAGTGCTGGTTGCAGGCGGTGATTTTTGTATTCCAGGTCAGGTAAACGGAAATATCTTTATCGGTATTCAGCCTCCCCGTGGACTATTTGAAAAGGTCGAGTCATTAATTCACTCAAATGACATGGTTATGCCTCACCAGTATCTGGCGTATTACCGGTGGATAAAACACGTGTTTGGTGCTCATGTGGTAATCCATATGGGAACTCACGGTACCCTCGAATGGCTTCCAGGAAAGGGAAATGCCCTCTCAGAGGAGTGTTGCCCGGATGTCATTCTCGAAGATATGCCTCATATCTATCCCTATATTATGAATGATCCCGGTGAGGGAATACAGGCCAAACGGCGGAGCTGGTCAGTCCTCCTTGACCACCTGGTTCCGGCAATGATGAGAGCAGAGGGATATGGCGATCTTTTACAGCTTGATACCATTCTTCAGGATTATCTCCGGGCGAAAAGAGGCGGAGAAGAGCAGAAAGCGAAAGACCTGATCACAGAAGTCCGGTCCATTGTCCTTGCCAGGAACCTGACTTATGATCTCGGGCTTCCTGTGGATGCAGAAATTGAGGTTATTGCTGAGAATGCTGAACGTCTCTATGATTACATCTGTGAAGTCAGGGATGTTATAATCAAGGACGGCCTCCATATCTTTGGTCAGCCCCCGGCTGATGAACGATTCCTTGAGATGATCTATGCCCTTACCCGCCTTGAGAATGGGAAGGTCCCATCACTGCGGGAATCAGTCGCAAAAACATGTGATCTCTCCCTCCAGGATCTTTTGGAAAATCCTTCAGGCTTTAATATTGATCATCAATTGACTAATGGAGCCCTTGTTGACCTGATTGACAGCCGTTGCCAACAATTGATAGAAAAGATGGCTGAAGTTAAATTTGACAGGGATTTAATAATCTTTGCAATACAGGAAGAATATGGTGAACATTACAAAGACCTTGAAACATGCTGCATGTTCATCTGTGATGAGGTGGTTTCACGATTAAACCAGACAACCGATGAACTCACAAACATGATACGAGGGCTTGATGCAGGATATGTCCCTCCTGGCCCGTGTGGTGATCCGACGAGAGGAAATGTTCACCTCCTCCCGACGGGCAGGAACTGTTATTCCATAGATCCGGCAACGATTCCGACACCTGCAGCATGGAAGACCGGAAAAGACATGGCTGACCAGATGATCGAGCGGTATATCACCGAAAAAGGGGAATATCCACAGAAAGTCGGCATTGTCGTCTGGGCAACAGACACCATGAGAACCGGCGGTGATGATATTGCCTACATCTTATGGCTTATGGGATTGCGACCAATATGGTCTTCCCGAGGTGGAACTGTGACCGGTCTTGAGGTTATCCCTGCAAAGGAACTAGCTAGACCACGTATTGATGTCACGCTCCGGATAAGCGGTCTTTTCCGGGACAGCTACCCCAATCTTGTGCAATTGATTGATGAAGGTGTGGAAATCATTGCAACCCTCGATGAATCTGATGAGGTCAATTTCCTTTCAGCACATCTAAAGCAGGACATGCTGGCAAGATTAAAAGAAGGACTCTCCGAACAGGAGGCCAGGGATATGGCACTGGTCCGTATATTTGGTGATCCTCCCGGGAATCACGGATGTGCCGTGGGTGAAGTTGTCCATGCATCTTCCTGGAAGGACAGGAAAGACCTGGCCGATGTATATACCACCTGGGGAGCCCATGCGTATGGCAGAAAATTCAGGGGAGAAAAAGTCCCTGAACTCTTTAAAGAACAGTTCGCCCAGCTGGATGTAACGGTGAAAAACCGTGTCTCCCGCGAATTTGATATCCTTGATGTTGATGATGATTACATCTTCCTTGGCGGGATGAATGCCTGTGTGAAAGCATATGGGAATAAAGATCCTGTATCAGTTATCGGTGAGGCATCAGATCCGAAAAATGTTAAAACACGTCTCCTTGATGAAGAGATCAGGTTCATTTTCCGGAGCAGGGTACTCAATCCCCGCTGGATCGACGGATTAAAGCCGCACGGTTTCAGAGGCGTGCAGGAGGTCATGAACACCATTGAATATACGTTTGGGTGGGATGTGACTTCTGATGCTGTAGATGACTGGGAGTATCAGGCTGCTGCGGAGCATTTTCTCTTTGATGAAGAGAACCGAAAATGGATTGAAGAGAATAATCCATATGCCATGCATAACATCGCAGGAAGGCTTCTGGAAGCATATGAACGGGGATTCTGGGAGACTGACGATGAGACTATCAAAAAATTACAGGATATATTCCTTGAATCAGAGGAGTATCTTGAACAAATGGGAGATTTACATGAATAATCGGATGGGATTTATCTCAAAATTTCATCTTTCCTCTTTTTGGATTGGTGTTGATTCATGGTAGCGATACAGACGGAAAACCTGACAAAAAATTTTGGAAACCTGTGTGCTGTGGATGATCTGACACTGGAGGCCGACAAGGAGATATTCGGTCTCCTCGGACCGAATGGATCGGGAAAAACAACAATTGTCCTGATGCTGACAACACTCCTTGCCCAGACAAAGGGTCAGGCATGGATATGCGGGTATGATACCAGGATTGAACCGGATAAAGTAAGAAGTTCATTAAGTTACGTTCCCCAGGACATGGCCATTGACACCAACCTGACCGGACGGGAAAATATGATGATCTTTGCGAAATTGTATGGTATTTCACATCCGAGGGAGCGTGTCGATGAACTTCTGGGTGTCATGGAGTTATCTGACCGTGCAGACGATCTGGCAAAGACCTATTCAGGGGGGATGCGGAGAAGACTGGAACTTGCTGAAGCTCTTGTTCATGAACCGGAAGTAATTTTTCTTGACGAACCTACACTCGGGCTTGATGTCGGAGCAAGAAAGTCAATCTGGAACCATATTCATGCCCTGAACCGGAAAGGAATGACAATATTTGTAACGACTCATTACATGGACGAGGCTGATCGTTTCTGCGACCGGGTTGGAATCATTAATCATGGAAAAATTGCCGCCCTCGGAAAACCATCTGACCTCAAAACACTTCTGATGAAAGATGTAATATCAGTCACTATTGAAGGCGATTATCACCCAATAGAGGAGAATACTGTCCTTTTTGTCGGCCAGTCGGATAATGTTATCTCATTTACCGCAGAAAATGGTCGTGAAGCCCTCGCATTACTGGCAGATGCCCTTACCCGTGCAGGAAACAAGATAAAATCCATGGAACTTCGTGAGCCTTCCCTTGATGATGTCTTTCTGCAATCCGTAGGAAGACAGGAAGAATCACAGGGATTTGAAGAATGGAAATACCGGATGATGCTTATGAGGAGAAAATGAAGGGAGTATTCACGTATATTGAAAGGGATTTCATCAGGTGGATCCGGTACCGGGTCGGAGTAATCTCAAGCCTTGTCCTCCCAGCTGCATGGCTGCTCTTTGTCGGCCTTGCCTTGCCTGTCCAGTTTACCGGAAATTACCTCGATTTCATTACTCCCGGCATTCTGGTTATGACCATTCTGACCGCCGGTATATCGAGTGGTTCACTCCTGATGTTTGATAAAATGCTTGGCTTTTTAAATAAATTCCTTGCCATGCCGGTGCCCCGTGAGAGCATCCTTATCAGTAAAATTCTCTTCATCACCTTCCGGGGGATCATTCAGACAAGTATTATTCTCATCCTGGCAACACTTATCGGAGCCTCGATATTAAACCCGCTCCAGTATGGCATGATATATCTCATACTCTTCCTGTTTGGTGTTTTCATTGCAGCATTTTCAACAACGGTAGCCCTGTACCTTGATGATCATGACTCATTTGCCGCATTTACTGCCATGGTCACCATGCCCTTGTTTTTTACGTCAAGTGCCCTGATGCCTTATGAAGTGATGCCGGACTGGCTTTCAATCATTGCACATGTAAATCCACTCAGTTATGCAATTGATGCAATTCGCGATCTGGGAACCGGAGCAATTCCGGTGGTCCCAATTGGGGTCCTCGCAGTGTTTGCTGCAGTTATTGTGGTTATTTCAGGATATGTGTTTAGAAAAGTAACCGTGTAAAAGAGATTAATTGTGCTGATTTATTGAAATAGTAATGAGATCCCATCAATATTTTTAAAATCTGAATCAAAGGATGCCAAGGACTGAATATTATTTTCCACACAGGTCGCAATAATGAGAGCATCACCAGACAAAAGATGATATTTCGCTGCAATTTGTGATATCAATAACGTATTTGTGCTATCGGCGTAGATTGTAAAACCCATAAACAAAATATTGAGGCGTTCGATAAAATCCAAAATACAATCGTATCCGTTTTTCCGTATAAATTTGCGGACAGCAGCGACAGATTCAATCCCACAACGTTCACGGAGTAATATTTTAGTTCCGACATGCAGAGCTTCCTGATATATTATTGGGGATACGACAAGTCGGTTTAGAGACGTTTCAATAAACCCGCGAATTGCTTCTGAATCAGGGGTTTCAATTATCGCGGGGACGATAATTGAGGTATCTATAAAGGTATCCATGACTCGTCCCGAAGCGACCGGATGTATTCGCGACTAACAGGTGTTTGAATTTTAATTGTTTCGAAAGGTATTTTTTTCTCTATATGTACAACTACCCGCTCTCCTTCTTTTAAATTTAAAGGTTTTATGGGCCTGAGAACAGTACCCGAATATATGCATTCAATGGTTTCTGACATGGTTCTTACTAGTACATTATATTATTGACATTATAACCTCTCCTATATTTTCGAAACACTATCTCCATCGTATCGCATCAAAAACCAGATCCAGTATCCATAAAGCTCCTGATCCTCCAAGAAATGTTCTTTCAGTGAAATAAATATCATTTGTCGTCCGGTTAAACAGTTCCACAGATTTTGTGCATCTGCCGGATAATTCAAGGTCTTTCCCGGTCAGACTATCACCAAAATAGAGATGTGATTGTATAGTTCCTGCATCTGTCTGAAAGCAACCGGATAGATGATATGTCGCTAAAAATTTTTTCAAAGATTCAACCATTTCTCCATCTTCCCCATCAGTACAATTCACAGATACCGGTACCATACCAAGGTACTCATACAGCCACATAGTTAAGGGGTACACAAAGGAAGAATCTCCACGAACAGCAAAAGTAGCCCCTTTCGGATATCCTGCCTCATGATGATACCGGGATAACTGGTGAAATGCATGGGTTCGTCTTTTTCGAAGGTATGCAAGTGCAGGTGCAGGATCCTGTCCCGTTGCCTCTGCAACGGTGCTAATCCATGCTTCTGTCGGGCCAAAACCCACGGGTGCTCCGGAGGGGGAGGTAACGAAAGGTATCCCAAACTCCTCTTCATAAAATTCCGCTGTTTTTCGTGAGTATTCCGGATAGATTATCAGATTACAGGAAGCGGTAGTCGATTCACGAAGTTCTGCTATACAGGAACCTCCTCCAGGCACTGAAACAACATAAAGGCCCATCAACTCACAAATTCGTGTAATTTCTGCAATATTACCCTGCCAGTATTTCTGGTACATCGAAAACCCAAGAAGGTTGACCCGGTTGTTTATCCGGGGGAGCCGGTTAAGCTGCAACCAGCGGAGAATAGCAGCAATGGTGATATCAAAGCCATATGAAAAAGGATGGGAATAGGGGGCCCCTTCAATGGCCATACACCGATCATCAAGAGATGCATCTGACAGGAACCGGTCTATATCATCACCAATGAGTGACGCCCCGGGGGAATTGACTACCGCAAGGAAAGTATCTCCCTTATCTGCCACGAGGGGGAGAACTGCTCTGATTTTATCAGCACTGCCCATAATGTAGTCATCGCGGTCAAGATAGGTACAGGGAATCCTGGACTGTCCAAAGAAAAATGGTTCTTCAAAGGAACGCCTATTCAGGGAATTTTGCCGTGGGAAATGCCGGTCTGAAAAATAGGCAGGATTACCCCTGCATCCGGTCGGACCATTCATTACTGCACGTGCATCTGCAATTCCTTCAATCGCAAGGAGAGTTCCGATAAAGCCATCCGGATCAAGGATCATATGATACCTTCTCCATCCAGTTTCCACCCCTCAATAACCGGCACTTTCATCATATCCCTCCATGTCATCGCTCGATCAATACCTGCATGGAATCCAAATCCAGGACAATACGGAATATGGGCACTTCTTGCATGGTCAGAACGACGAAGGGATGGATATGTCAGTAACACCAGGTCAGGCTTCATATCCCTGATATCATCAGATCTCATCTCCAGGGTATAATTATGAACTATCGGAAACTTTCCAGAGAAACGTGAGATAAACTCTTCAGAGAATGGCGAATAGGTCAGGCCTACTTTGAGGATGGACATCTCAAGGTCACAGGCAAGATCGCACACCCAGTCCACAGATTTGGGATATGTTGATATGAGAATTGTTTTTCCCTTCAGTTCTGGTTTGAGACTTTCAATCTTTTCCCGGTATTTTGCCTCTTCTGCATCAATTATTTGACGAGCTTCTTCTTCCATGCCAAAAATCCGGGCAACTGCCAATAACCACTCTTTTGTCTCAAAAAAACCTGTTGGAAGAGGCAGATCCAGGAAAGGAACAGATGATACCGGTGCAAGGAATGTTTTGATACTCGCCACCGTATCATCCCGGTCAGCCGGAAGGTTCAAGGCTGCCTCATTAAACCGCATCACCGATTGGCTGTCACTATGAATCAAAAACCGGCAGTTTATTCCTATCCCTAGCCGGTTTAGAAGTTCCCGTATTGCCTGAATACCCTGCTCTCCATTCTCTGCAAGCCATTTTTCACCGATAATATTTACAAGCGGAGTTTTTTCTTGGGAAATATCCTTCTCTATCAGACTGATGACCGCACCATGTGCATCCATAACTCCCTGCACGTAGTCACCTGCAAGATTTCCATCAACCTTGATCGGAATAATCCGGATATTTTCGTGCTGTTTTTTGAAAGCTGCAATCACTTTACCGATATCATCACCGATTATTCCCGGAGGGCAGGCGGTTACAATAAAAATCAGGCTGAATCCATCATGTACAGCAGATTCAAGAGCTGATTTTAGTTTTTCTTCGCCACCAAAAATAAAATCATCATCAGCCATATCAGTAGAATACAGTCTTTTTTCAAGATCTTTCCTATATTCCTGACCAAACCGGATGGTTGAATGCTGCAAGGTATCGAGGAGTTTTTCGTACATCATCAAGGTGCAGCTCCGGGGACCATGCATGATCGTTGCAGCATCAGATACCTGGGATGATACCGAAACCGCTCCTGCAAAGGCACAACCGATGAGCGGACGCTTATTTTTTACTGATACTGATAATGTTTTTAAGAGGGTTTTTTTATCTTCAGGATGAAAAATAAATTTATTTTTCGGAGAAATATCACCCCTCATCAGGACTATTTGCTCAAGATCAGTATCGCTCAATGGAGCAGCGGGGTAGAGAAGACCGCCGTTCCCTGGATGAATACTCTCCGCATGATCAGCACATGCCAGAAAAAGTGCAGCTTCAGGTGAATCGGGGTATCGTTCGATAAGCGTGCATCCTTCTTTTTCTGCTTTGGAAAAAATCTCACTTCTTGGGATCCGGACAACAACCGGCAACCGTACTGCATCTGCAAATCGTTTCACTCTGGCTTCTTCTTCACTATCTCCTCGTGAATTATGAATTATTCCAGCTATCCGGGCATTCGATTCAGTAAAATTTCTAATCCCTTTCAGGATATTGTTCGCAGCATACAGGGAGAGAAATTCCCCGGATGTAACAATATACACTGCATCGGCATATTCATTTCTGATAGGGACAGCAAATCCTCCACAGACAACATCTCCTAGGACATCATACAGGGTTACATCAAAAAGAGAAGAACTCACGCCCAGCTCATCCAGGAGTTCAAATGTCGTAATCACTCCTCTTCCTGCACATCCTACTCCCGGTTCAGGACCTCCGGATTCAACACACGCAACATCTCCAAATCCCCGGTATACAATATCCTCAGCCTTCCATTCAGAAGGATGATGCGATTTAATATACTCAAGAACGGTCATGGGGATCTTCCCCCCTAACAGAAGTCTGGTTGAATCATGTTTGGGATCACACCCGATCTGGAGAATCCGGCGCCCTTTCATGGCAAGAGCAGCAGAAGTATTGGCTGAAATTGTGGATTTACCAATTCCTCCCTTCCCATATATGGCGATTTTAATTCGGATCCCCTCCCTGCCTGCTGATTTGATGGATTTTTTCAACCAGATGCTTGATACTTTGGCAGGTTTCAATTCCAGAGGTATGAGATATCTGCCATATGGTGTGTTCCTGTGAATGCTGAACCCGAATGGTAATATCAGGCACTGACCCGTCAGCCGGGACATATCCGATACGTTCCAGGGCATATAAAGTCCATATCCTTTGAACCGAATCAGAACCTTCAATCTGAAATGTTCCCTTCTTTTCAACAGGAATAGAGAATTCACCGCGGTGAGGATCAAAATGGACCCCATCGATCTCAAAAGCAGACCCAAAAATGCCTGAAAGGACAAGATCTTCAGGTGTTCCCGCGATCATCATCCCTGATTTGTTCATAATCCAGAGCTGGTCTGCACACCTGATAGCAAGGTTCAGATCATGGGTTGAGAGAAGTATTGATTTCCCAGTTTTTTGTGCAACCTGACGAAGAATCCTCATGGTTTCAATTTTATGTGGGAGATCCAGAAATGCTGTTGGTTCATCAAGGACCATAAGTTCAGGTTCCTGGGCAAGGGCACGGGCAATCATCACCTTCTGACGTTCACCATCACTCATCTCATGAATAAACCGGTTTGTGAGGCTTGCTGCACCAACCGAGGTAAGCGCATTTGTTATAATATGCCGGTCTGACCGGGTCAGCCTTCCTGCCCAGTTTGTGTATGGGAACCGGCCTAGAGCCACGATGTCAAAAGCAGTCATGTAGCCGGTCTGTACAGGAGTCGTAAGAACAACACTCAGAGTCTTTGCCTTCTCTTCCGGACTAAATTCATCTATTTTCTTCCCCTGAAGCCATACATCACCCTGTAATGAAGGTTGTATGCCGGTAAGTGTCCTGATAAGCGTGGATTTACCTGAACCATTCGGGCCTATCAGGCATACCAGTTCTCTCCGGTTCAGAGTCAGGTTCAGATCTTTTGAGACCTCCTTTACTTTTGATTTCTGGTTCCTATATCCTATAACTAAATTTTTACAGGTTAGTACCGGTTTATTACTCATGAAATAACCCCTCTTCCAAATCTGGTCCCCCTTACAATTACCCAGATAACTACCGGAGCACCAAAGAGAGCAGTAATTGCATTCAGGGGAAGGACAATATCGGTTCCTGGCAGGTGTGAGATGAGATCAGTACACAAAGCAATGATTCCTCCCACGAGGATACACCCCGGAACAAGGATTCGATGGTCCGCAGTCACAAATATGGCCCGGCAAAAATGAGGTATGGCAATCCCAAGAAACCCAATCGGACCACAGAATGCAGTCACAACTCCTGCCATAAGAGCGGTGGTAATAATGATACCATACCTGATACGATTATAATTCATTCCCATACTCTCTGCATATTGTTCTCCCAGCAGAAGGGCATTCAATGGTTTTACCAGGCAAATTGAAAAGATATACCCAAGGAGAAGAAAAGAAACCATAAACGGGAGCTGACTCCAGGTTACTCCGGAAAAACTCCCGAATGTCCAGAACGAATACGAATGCATGGCTGATTCATCTGAAAACTGCAGGAGAATAGTCACTATCGCACTGCTGATATATGAAACCATGATTCCAAGGATAAGAATTGTTATATTACTCTGAATTTTCGCTGATATCAGGAGAATTAATAGCAATACCAAAAAAGCTCCGATAATTGCCGCCACAGAGATACTGAGATCCCCCATAAACCCGACACTGGCAAATATCGTTCCAGCCCCAAAAATGCCGGCAGATAACATCACAAAAGCAACGCCTAACGAAGCTCCTGAACTGATACCAAGAATATACGGATCTGCAAGCGGATTTCTAAAAAATGTCTGCATTAATAATCCTGAAAGGGCAAGAGCCCCCCCTGCAAAGAGAGCGGTGATGGCTTTGGGCATCCTCCAGTCCCAGAATATATGCAACCAGGTCTCTTTTACTTCTCCGCCGGTTATTATCCGGAATAATGCATCAGGCGGGATGTTAACAGATCCAATAATCAGATCAAGCAGAAAAAGAAAAATGAGAGTTCCAATGATAACCGGGAGTAGAATATAAAATTTCTTCAGACTATCTCCTGTTTCATTTCCATTCAGATCCATAGACTGCTTCCTCGTCAGGTTGTATTGATGTGCTGGTAATAATAGAGATCATGATGAGGAAGCAGATTTGGATGCAGGATTTTTACCAAATCAGCCAGGACAACATCAGGACTGATGATACCCGACTGCCAGTAATCATTTCCGCCATACTCATTTACTCGTGCATTATAGTGATAAATCCGGTCCTCCTGAAATGCCTTAAATTTCTGATACCGCTGATCAAGGGCGAGGAGTTCATTAATATTGTCAGCATATCCAATATTAATCCAGTAATCAGCTGCCTGGGCACGGTCATACACTGATTCAAAATCTAGAGTTTTATCACCTCTCTCTGTACCATCTCCAAGAAGATAATTCCCACCAGCATCCCGGAAGAATGCAGCAACATAACTATTCCCGCCTGGAGCATACCACGATCCCTGGTAGTCAATGCCGGAGAATAGGGTAGGTTTTTGGGTAATGTTTCTTACTTTTTCCTTTGTTTCGTAGTAATTCTGTTTTACCTGATCAAAAACCTGGTTTGCGGTTTTTTCCTTGTTATAAAACAGAGAGAAGAATTTGATCCATTCAGCACGTCCAAGAGGACTATCTTCCATCCACTCTGCACTAATTATCGGCTTTAATCCTGCTTCCTGAAGTTTATAATGATTATCGTATTCTTTATTTCCATTTGCAACACAAAAAACGGCATTGGGTTCTAGTTCAATCAAATCCTCCATTTTCAGCAGAGTATTCATGGAAAGAGCCCCGCTCCCTACCTCAATTATATCGCCCTGTTGTACCAGCTTTTTAAACTCCGGGTCATGAACCAGGTTTACACCATTATGGCCCTTTATCGATGAAATCTCACCCAATTTGCTAATAAACGGAATCTGAACAACACCAAGGGTTACCACATTCTCTAATGGAATAAAAAAGACCTTCGCGTTCGGATAACCAGCAGGGACCTCTTCTCCCCTTTGTACAAGAAGATACGTATAATTTTCAGCATCTCTTCCCCATGGGTCATGGATGTTTACAACCTTGTAGGTATCATGATACTCAACGGAATATCCCTTTGCATATTCAGGAAATACCTTATCCGGGAAAAATTCTCCAGACTCACCCAAGCCAGCACATGGGAGAGAGACAATCAGTACAATCGATATGAATAATACAATATATATAAACTTTAGACATTTTTCTGTCATAATCATCACCTATCGGAATACAGTACATCGTTAACACAGCCTGCCAGGCCATGAATGCTCAAATCTTCAAGTCGGAAATAAGATCCATCCAGATCCCGAGCAAGAACGAGTGCCCTCCCAAGCCTTGGAAATCCGCACTCTGTATCTACAACAATAAATCTGACACCCTTTCCTGCTATCTTTCTGGCAACATCTCCCAGCTCTTCCCGTGTTGTTTTCTCAGTAAGAGGCACATTCCCCCTCCCGTCAGTCAAAAGAACAATGGATTTATTCTCTCTGGGTGCTGCAAACTTTCCACGGGTGAGAAGGAGATACCCTTCAGTAATACCTTTTGCCAGTGGAGTTTTCCCACCGGTAGGAATTTTTTTTAGTAATTTAGCGGCAATATCCGGACTTTGTGTTGGAGGAAGAAGAAGATCTGCAGAATCTCCCCTGAAGATCATCAGGCCGACCCGGTCACGTTTCTGGTATGCATCCTTGAGCAATGACAAAATTGCCCCTTTAACGGCTATCATACGTTTCTGCACACCCATCGAACCGCTGGCATCAACAAGAAAAAGAATCGTATGACCAATCTTTTTTTCCCGGACTTTCTCACGGATATCAGATTTTTTCACAGATATGGCAAGTCCATTCCTGCTGCGTATCCGTTGATAGGGAGCGGCTGCCCGAATGGTTGCATCAATTGCAATATCATTCCTGCATCTGCCAGGAAACCGAAATGAACGATAATGACCTGAAGAATCAGAACTGATCACACGGCTTCTCCGTCCGCTTTTTTGTTTCAGCGTTACCTGCCAGGTATTTTCATCAAGATACCGAATTACCTCAAACGGAGATCCAATATCAAAATAGCGTTCCTGATGGGGAGTAGGGATGTGGTTTTGTTCCCGGTTTTTTTGCTCCTTTTCACCCTGCTGATATTCTGGAATTGCATCAGGATTTTTTTGTTCTTTTGAACTGTTTTTTTCAAAATCCTGCTCAGGGGTCTCCTCATTTCCAGACTTAGGAGGATGGGGCAATCTTTCCTTACATTCACCCCTCCGGTGCTCAAGAGCAAGAAGGGCAGCAAGTTTGATATCATCGAACATTACCTCATCTCTCTGGTCAAGTGCTGCAAGTGCCTTTGCAGTCCTGGCAACAGCAATATCCCCCCGATATCCCTCTACCCCCAGTTCGACACAGAGCGATGAGATCAGATCTGCATGCCCATCAGGGATGCTGACATAGGGGAATCGTTCCTTTGCTTTCAGAATTGATCTCTTCAGGGTTTCTGTTTCCTTTTCACATTCGAAAATGAACGTATCAGGAGAGATTTCATAATACAGAGCTTTTTTGACGATTTCCGATCGCATTTCAAAATCAGTTATGAGATCAGTCCTGATGCAGAGATCAAACCGTTCCAGCTGGCCGGAAGACAACTCACCTTCGGAGGGATCCATACTGGCAATAAACGTAAACCTGGTAGATATTATATGGGAAAGCCCTTCCCGCTCCAGAAGATACTGACCTGTTTCTGATGCCGAGAGAATACACTGGATGACACCTTCATCCATCAGGTTGATGTCGTCAGCATACAGAATCTGATTATTCCCTTCTTTCAGGATTCCGTGATGGACCTGTATGGATCCGCTGGTTATTGCTTTTTCCAGATCAATCATCCCTAAAAGCCGGTCATAGGTAACATTCTGGGGAATTGTGATCACTTTTTTCTCATTCGTGAGAGACTCAACCGACCGTACAAGGGTGGATTTTGCAGTTCCGGGATTTCCCAGAATAAGGATATTTCGGATATCATCACAAACAAGAGCACATAGCAAAGCTTTTTTTGCATGTTCCTGTCCGGTTATCCCGGTAAAAGGGAATTGATGAATCATGAGACCTGATAACAACTCTCAATGATCCCTCGAACAGAGGTAATATCCATTGTACTCTCTTCAAAAGGCCTTCTTCTCATTCGATGAGGGAGAGAAAGTCCTGCAGCTTTTAAAACATCGGTTGAATTCACTTCTTTTCTCCCATCAAGTGCGGCAAAAGCTAAAGCAGCCTTAACCAGGGTAATATCAGACCGGTGCCCATCAACACCCAGCGAAAGAGAAATTCTGACTGCAGTATTAATCAGGAGATCATCAGGTCGTAATTCCGCGATAATCTGCTTGGCCCTGATGATCTGATCCCTGACTGCCTGTTGTTCTACCTGGAAAGAAGTACAGAAGGCAACAGGATCCCGTTCAAATTCAAGCCTTCGTTTTACAATCTCTGATCGCTCCCGGTTATCTTTCTCTCCTTCAACATCTACTACCAGACCGAAGCGGTCAAGGAGCTGGGGACGAAGATCTCCTTCTTCTGGATTCATAGTTCCGACCAGCAGAAACCTGGCCGGATGAGCATATGAAATCCCCTCCCGTTCTACAAAATTCACACCCATTGCTGCCGCATCAAGGAGAAGATCAACAATATGATCATCAAGAAGGTTCACTTCATCAACATAGAGAATATTACCATTTGCCATCGCGAGGACACCAGGTTCAAATTTTTTTACCCCCCGGGTAATGGCATGCTCTATGTCAAGAGTCCCAGCTACCCGATCCTCTGTGGCACAGAGAGGAAGTTCTACGACCCGCATCCGTGAATATTCCAAAACAGGTTTTTCACCTGTAGCGATCTTTTCCCGACAGCTCTCACACAGATTTCGAGGATCACTAATATCACATCGGAATATACATCCTTTCATTACTTTCCGTTCAGGTAGAAGATCTGCAGCAGCCCTGACCGTGGTTGATTTCGCCGTCCCTTTCTCCCCCCGGATGAGGACCCCTCCGATGGATGGATAGATAATATTTGCAAGCAGTGCATCTTTCATATCCTGCTGTCCGACTATAGCGGAAAAGGGGTATACTACGATCTCTTCTTTCATGAGACATTTCCTGATAGCCCGCATTTCACGCACCATGCGGAGAGCCGTATCCAGTTTTCAATAATATTGAGCCTTTCATCGAGAATGAGGTTGAAATCCGGTTTTTTCAGGGTATTGACAACATCGGGAAGACTCTTCATCATCGAAATGGCTACCCTTTTCCCAGCCAGTTCAGGGATCAGTCCCCAGCCAATTTCATCCTCAATATGAAGGAGGGAAGAGGCCATTGCCACAACAGCGGGTGTTTTTGAGAAATCCCGAAGATTCCTGATAAAGAGATCTCTCTTATTCTCACCCTCAAGGGAAGCCGCAACCTCCCAGTATTTCTTTTCATCAATCCCAAACCGATCAAGTCTAACCAGCATATCCCGCTGGGAGTCTGGAGTCAGGTTGGTCTGTTTTGCCAGTGCTTCGGTTGTTGCATCAATAACACACCTGGCAACCAGCTCACCCAGTTTGGAATGTTTTCCAGCCCAGGTGATCACATGAGGACTCTCCATATTAGAGATGACACACATCTGATCTGTCCCTGAACCGGTTGCAATGCCGGTAGAATATTTACTCGGTGCCATTAACTGCTGAATAGCGACTGTTTTTGCTTCAGTTGCAGTCATGATCACTCTGGTAAGGGTATGGGCCGGAAGGAAGCAGTTAACAAGAATGACGGTATTGATAGTGCCACCAACATAGACCGTTTGTCCTTCTTCCTCATGCCATGAGGCTGGATCACCGGCCCTTCCTCCATTTACCTCAATCCCCGCCGTTACTATTGATGTTATTTCCAGGTTCCGGAACGAACGGGTTGAAATAGCCGCATTCTTCATCTTTGCTGCGGTCATCATGGCTGCAGTAGTGTCAGGATCAAGACCCAGTCTTTTGGAATGAATACCAATATATGCCTCCACACTTCCTCCTTCAAGGTCATGTGAACAATGTCCTTTCGTGGGTTTTGGTTCATGATTGAAGATTGCGGTGAGATCTTCACGGTACCCGCCATTCACATATGAGGTGGTGACTGCATTTCTCTTTCCAGGAAATTTGACAACGATAGAATCATCATTCCGAAATACCTCCTCACCGCTGCTCGTTTTATAGATCAGCTGCAGACTTTTGCTCTGATCAACCGGGTAATTATCACTGTTTTCCAAAATTTTAACTCCAAAAAATTTTAGTCATATCAATAATATTTGATAAAATTTTGTATCTTATTGTAAAATTAATTTTCGTTTTAGAGCTGCACTTCTGAAAATCGAACATAAACCGGAAGATAAAAAAGAGCCAGTATCAGGTTTCTATGTAAATTGTAAATGAGGGAGTTTATTTTAGGAGTTTATGAGAGCGGCGGTTCTCTTTCAGCAGGTTCATGAACCGTTCTATGACCTGATCAAATTTACCCATAGATCCTTATAATTTCATCAGCTTTATCAAAATCGGAATCAAATGAGACTATTTTATCAAGATGTTTTGTCTTCATTATAAAGACTGATACAGCATCTGGTACTGAAAGAGTTCCATCGTACTTTAAAAACTCAAACATGCCTCCTTTGAGGATTTTTTCGTCTACATGAATAATATGGCAATTATCAGTAAAATAATTAAATAGTTGCTCTCCTGCTTTACCTCCACTTCTTTTTCCTATTATGGATACCGATTCAACGATGATAAGATCTGAAATAAGGATGGTTTCATCTGCAAGTACAGGCAGGAGATCTTTTGCCTTCTCATGCCATTGATCTTTTGAATCAACAAGTGCGACAAAAAAAGATGTATCAACAAAAATCATTTCTCATCATGTTGAATCTTTTTTTTATCTTCCACAGCATCCCCTCCGGAGCTGATGGAGCCACAAATGTCAGATAACTTCACCCTCTTTCTTGGTTTAATTATAATGGTATTATTATCAATATCCCATTGGAGAATATCCCCGGGAGTCAGGTTTAGTGTTTTCCTGATTTCAGCAGGGAGAACTGTCGAGTAACCATCTGAAATTTTTGTCTGACTAGTAATGATAATCACCTTATTGATCCAGGTATCCTAAGTATTATGTAATCACCAATAATATGAGCTTTCCTTAGTTAAATGATATCTGGTTTTTCTATATCGGATCATCTTTCCAATATTGATTATGTAGGTCGTTATGAACCAGATTCAAAAAACAACACATTCTAATAATCGTGAAATTCCCTGCGTTCTTAATATCTAAAATATTTTCCAAAGTAATAAAATTGTACATTAAAATTTGAAATCCTGTACTGCATACACATTATCACTGCATACAGTCACCCATACTCCAAACCAGGTATATCTTTGATCAAGGATAATTTTACGATGATCAGATGAACCGATTCATTGTGACAGTATCGCCTGGGCAACGGCATTATCTGATTCTGATGCGGAATTCATCGCACAATTTTCACCCACCCCTTCAGGAATACCACGATGATCAACCGTCTTTCTACCAGCCATATTTTTACATCTGGATGTAGCCAGACCTGCCCGGCATATCTGATGATGATTGTTATCAATAGACAAAAATACGCGAGAAAACAAAAGATCTCATTGTTGATCATGCCCTGAACATTGAGTCTCTTTCATATAATTCCGAACACAGTATCTGAAAAAAATGAAAGAATATATTCTAAATACCAATTTTCACCAGGTTCTTTTAGTCCGAGGGAATTAGGCATATCTCTTAATCTGTCTCCATCCTTCATTGAAAGGCCATAGATGAGAAGATTACAAAATTTTTAACTTTTTTACTCCCTGATATTCCTGCCATCCTTGACCCATATATCGATTGTACCAACGGTCATAATGCCAGGATTATATGTCTGTCCATAACTACGATAGGAATACATATACTTATGAATACCGGCCCATAGCAAATCGCAATTTACTTATAATTTACGAAATAAACGGCAATATGCTAGTTATTCGGACATATAGAACTCTTACAAACCAAACCTCTATTTTAGGATTATTTTCGAAAAATAAGGCCGGAATATTTAGAGGATGAATCTTGAATATTCAGGGAAAAGGATCTGTTATTCATCATGATACATTACACTGTATAATGAGGTTCTTCAACATTGCCTGACCTGTGGGCTGTTACACGGTTGCCACCCTCTCCTGGTACGGTTTAATCTGCCGGAAATACTCACACTTATCAGCCAGAAAAAATTTGTCTTTCACATTCACCGGCAGAGCGGGAAGATTTCATACCCGTTTGTATAGCGGGATTATCTCATCAGGCAAAACCAGCATTATGGACAATATTTCAATGTTGTACGGGACAGGTTGCATGTGAAGATGTCTCTTCAGTAATATGGGTCATCCTTTCCGGAATAGATTACATATCACAATTACTCTCCAGAAAATAATCCATGAATCCTTACCTGTTCATAATTAACCAGCATAAAGAAAACATCGGATGAGAAGAGACTAACTGAAACGACAGAGAATGACGGAGGACCGGCATTACCTTTGGGATCGTGCCTAAATGATTTTCAGAAAAAATTATTTTAGGAAATTATGTGATTCGGCCGTTCTTTTCAGCCGGTTCATGAACAGTTCAATGACCAGATCATATTCACCTAATCCTTTGGTTTCAACGGTGACAGAACAGCCAATGGATTCTAACTGTTTCTGCCATGACTTTTTATTTGCATCGCCGGAAAGTTCTATCCATGCATGAATTCCCGGGACAATGGTGAGTGGTACCAGTTTTACGCTCTTCGCCCCGATATGGGAAAGACGCTTTTTCACCTTCTCAAAATCCGGATAACCGTTCACCGTTCCAATAATAATCTGACCACCAGGACAGATATCATCAAGGATCATCTGCAACTGACAAAGAGCAGGTTCGGCTCCTCCCTCTGCTGTAGGAGATACCAGAACAACGGCCTCATCTTTTTCTTTCGGAGAATAGATTGATTCGATTGCTTTTGCAGTGTCAACATAGTCCTCCGGGTTCATGAGAAGTGAGGAACTGATAAGGATGCCGTCAAAACCAACCGCCCCATGTGCCCCGGCAAGGTCATTGAGGGCAGTGATAATCGGATATAATTCATGATACCGTGCACCGGATGTAATGAATAACGGCTGCACAACAACCTGTGAATGTCCTTTATCCAAAAGAGACGTAATTGCCGCCAGTGGTCCCTGGATATATTCATTCTGCTCCCGCAGAACAAGTCTGACCGGTTCGGATGTGAATGAATAGGCAACCTCTGCTTTTGGGTATTCTTTCTGAATTCTTTTTACACAGGAGTCAATTACTGCTCTTCCTTCTGCCTGGGTCGTTCCGATAGAGACCAGTAATACTGCTCCATGACTCTCAATTTTCTTGCCATGACCTTTCATTATGTCACCCTATAAATTTATGAGCTAAAAATTTTTTAGATTTACAAGTTTATAAATTTATTTATTTTATTTAATTTATTTTAAATTAGTAATAATTTTAAATTATTTATAATTAAAATAAAATTAGATAAAATTGTCTTTTTATTTTTTTTAAACTAAATTTTTTTAATTATATTAAAAAATATTTCATATGTGGATATATATAGTTAATGATATGTACTGCCTGACTCTGCATTGTTGCAAAAACATACATACCATATACCCTGATGATACATTGTGAACCATGGATTTTTCCTTGACCACTGAAAGAATATGCAATATCAGAAATTTTCTACCCAGTATTCCATGGAAAAAGCACACATGAACGAATATCTCATCCTTGGATCCGAATAGCCCTCATTCAGTCATTACATTGCAGATATATGATACCCCAGGTTTATCAAAAACCCGGAACGTTAATTTGTGCCAGATTATTATTAACAAAAAGGAAGTTCTATGAGAGTTAACACCCATTCTAAATTATTTCAAGGATTGAGTCATTCATGAATGGAGTTTAAGAGTTCATTTTTAAATTTTAAAGAGATTACATAGAAATTTTAAACATAATTTGTCCGACATAAATTTTTGACAGTGGCGAATATTATAAACACTATATGCATAACCTGCGAGCAGTAATCAATAACCTATTATGATATGAAAACAAATAATTTGTATCAAATTAAATATTTTTTTAGTAAGATCATACGAGATTTTAAAGGAGAGCATAAATGGCTAAATTTCAACCAAATACCATCCAGATAAAGATTTCAACACCATCAACATAGTATAGGATCCTTGTTGGATTATGCGTTATTGTTTATTCGTAGTTCAGTTTAGCAGCCCTTCCTGCAAAATTTGCAGAAGAAATACTGGTAATCCGATATATGATAAAATTTACCAAAATCAAGAAAATAGTAAATGAACAACTTCCTGGCGCTGACACACTGTCGGCATACTTTTCAGCGAATTATCAAAGTTATCAGCGCTCACGTGAATATGCAACCGAATTTTTCAAACTGGTACTACCTCAAAAACCTGATTTTTTAGGATTGTTCATAGAATTTGTTTAAATTACGTTGTCAAATCTTGCAAAATTCCAGATCTGATCTTTATGTATTCTATCCTGTGTGTTGATGATGAACCAATAATCCGGGAACTCATCAGTTTATTCCTCCCGAAATTTGGTGAATTTTCCATAGACCTGGCTGAAGAGCCGGATACCGGCCTGATGATGCATCAGGAAAAGAAATATGATGCAATTATTTCAGATTTTGACATGCCTGGATCCAATGGCATATCATTTCTGATAAATCTTCGATCATCAGGGGATAAAACACCATTTATCCTTTTTACCGGGAAAAGCAGGGAAGAAATAGTGGTTGATGCCCTGAACTGGGGTGCTGATCACTACCTGCATAAAAGTGGAAGTACTGATCAATTCCGTGAACTTGCCCATGTTACCATACATGCTATCCAGCGGCACCAATCAATTGAAGAAGTAAAACGATCCAGGCAGGAGATGAAAGATATCATCAGCCATCTACCGGATCCAACATTCGCAATCAATACAAACGGAACGGTAATCGCCTGGAATGAAGCAATGGTTACATTAACCGGCGTAGACGCTGAATCTATGCTGGGGAAAGGAGATTATGCTTACGCAATTCCCTTTTTTGGTGAAAAAAGGCCGCTATTATTGAATTATCTTCTCTCAAATAACCTTCCGGAACCTGAAAAATATCAGAAAGTTGTGCGAAATCATACAGGAATAACCGGTACCTGCTCTATTCTGATTGATGGGAAGGAGAGGATATTCTGGATTAAAGCTACCCTCCTTCGGGATTCTGAAGGGAATATTACCGGAGCGATAGAATCTCTCCGGGATACAACAGAGAGGGTACGGCTTCTTCGGTCAATACGGGATTCCAGAAGAAATCTTGAAAACATTATCAATCATCTTCCAGATGCAACATTCGTTCTGGACCATTCAAAAACGGTCCTTGCATGGAATAAGGAGATGGAACGGATTACCGGAGTCCCTCAGGGTGCTGCCATAGGAAATAATGATGGGATTCATGTAGTGTCTCTGCATGGTGACAGACAAAAAACACTGGCAGATCATCTGTTATCAGGATCAAAGCCCTCTCCGGAGGATTATGAATTCCTCAATTTCGATGAGAATAGTATAACCGGATTGTCAGATGGACGTTTTCTCACCAAGGACCCGGGTTCATACCTGAAAACAGCTTCAGTCCTTCATGATACATCAGGAGAAATTTTTGGTGTAATCGAAACGATTCGAGATGTAACGCCATTACGAACCATGGAAAAGGAACTCCTCCGACAGCAGGAAGCCCTTACCCAGTCGTATGAAGAACTTGGACTTGCCCAGGAAGAACTACGTGAGAGTTACCAGACTCTTGCAGAATGGCAACTGGCACTTGAGGAGAGCGAACTAAAATATCGCACTCTTGTTGAAAACAGTAATGATGGTGTCTTTATCATTCAGGATTACCGGATACTCTATATGAACCCGACCTGTGCAGATATGACCGGGTATGGAGAAGGAGATCTCTACCGGATGGAGATATGGGATATTATTCTTCCGGAAGATCGGGAGTCGATGATTCAGAGCATAGAGACTTCAATAAGAGAAAAAGAGCGTTCATTCAGACATACAGCAAGGATATTGTCCCGTACTGGGGGTGTAAAAACAGTAGAATTTGCCTTTGGTATTGTGGAATACAAGGGGAAAGAAGCCCTGCTCGGAAGAGGAAGGGATATTTCTGAAAAAATCCGGATTGAACAGGCACTCGAACGGGCAAATAAAAAACTCCATCTCATGTCTGGTGTAACACGCCATGACATTAAAAATCACCTGACATCACTGCTGGGTGCACTCTCTCTTGCTGGAGAATCAGATCTGAGTGCAGAAACCCGGCATCTTATTAATCTAGCCTTGAATGCAGCAAAATTCATTGATCGCGACATCTCATTCACTTCAACATACCAGGATATTGGTTCCGCTGCTCCGGAGTGGATGTCTATCCAAAAAGAGTTTTTAGCACAATCATCACTCATGCAATCACATGGGGTCACGTTTTTTTCGACAATACCAGCATCTATCGAGATCTACGTGGATTCATTGTTTCCAAAAGTCTGCTACAATCTGATAGAGAATGCAATCCGCCACGGAGAAATCTCACAGATAACGCTCTCTTCTGAGGAAAAGAACGGTTCATTATACATCTATGTGAGCGATGACGGTACCGGTATTCCGGAAGAGGAGAAATCAAAGATATTCCTCAGGGGTCATGGAAAAAATACCGGAATGGGATTATTTCTGAGCCGTGACATCCTTGACATTACGGATATTTCCATATATGAGATCGGGAAAGAGGGTTGCGGAGCCATGTTTCAACTCAGTATTCCACCCGGAGGATACCGATATGGAGAGGAAATTCATGCTGTGACTGAAGGAAAAAACTGAACGATTATCAGAACATGAAAGAAATTATCAATATATCCGGCTATTCCGTTGATTTGGAACGGTATTACAACTCCTGGGAAGAAGTCCGGAGATTTGTGAATAGTATGGGATGCTCCGGGGTTGAACTCCTGATGGGCGGTGAATATGACGAAACAATCCCAAAGGATCTCATATCATCAGTTCACCTTCCCGGATGGCTTGGATGGGTACGCCTCTGGCGGGAACCTGAATCTGTTCCTGCTGATTGTGATCCCTTCAAACAGGCTTATTACTATGGAGCTGCAACACCGGAGGCTCTCATCCGGTCATTTTGTGATAATCTGGATAAAGCAGCAAACCTTGGTGCAGCATATGCTGTGTTTCATATCACCCATATTGAACTTGACGAATTTTTTACCCGGACCCACCGGTATTCCTATCAGGAGGTTCTCTCCACTGCCGCCTCCTTTCTGAATACTGCATGCAGTAATTATCCGGGTGGCGAACCTCCGGTTACTCTTGGATTTGAAAATCTCTGGTGGCCGGGCCTGACATTCCTATCACAGGCTGAAGTGGATTTTTTTACTGAACTACTCGAATTTGATAACTGGATCTTTGTGCTTGACACCGGACATATGATGAATGCAGGAGATATCCGGACTGAACAGGATGGAATTGTGTATGTTATGTCCGCTCTTGACGGGTTATCTAAGAGAACGATACAGCGGATTCGATCAGTTCATTTCCAATGCAGTACATCCGGAGCATATCAGAGAGAGCACTTTTTCAGGGAACCGCCATCCGGTTTTTCCAGTCTCTCATATGGGGATCAGATCTCTCTCCTGATGCCCATGGTTGCAAACCTTGATGAACACCGACCTTTCTCAGATCCATGGTGTAAAAAGATTATTGACATGATTAACCCGGACTACCTGGTTCATGAATTTCTTAGCCGTTCAAGAGATGAATTTCAGAAAAAGATTATGACGCAGAAAAATACTCTAAAAAGGAGTGTGGAAGTTACAATTCCCTGATTTTCGGGGCAATCTCCTCTAACAGATCCCACAGACGCGGACCTGCACGATCTGCAATATCACTGTCAACCATGATGGTTTTATTTGAAACAATTGCTGACAAACCGGATAACCGTGGCTCATTCACGAAATAATCCATAATATCAGTTTTATCACTTCCCATTCCACTTCCTGAGTTTACCATGATGATATCCGGTTTCTTACTGATAAATTCTTCAATATTTGCGATTGCATGACTGTTCTTATCTGAAAAGGCATTCACTCCCCCGGCGATCTGGATGAGTTCATCCTGGAATGTTCCTTTCCCACTTACATAGATTGGATCATACCAGATGACATGGGCAATAACCGGTTTTTTCGTAAAGGCTTCTCCCTCTTTCCGGACTTTTTCTTCCCTGGCTTTCAGTTCAGCAATTATTTCCGATGCCGTATCAGATGTTCCGGTGATATATCCCAGTTTTTCAAAAGTGGCATAAATATCTGTAAGGTTCTGGGCATCTGCAAAATAAACCGGAATACCAAGGTCTTTGATCCGATCAACCGCCTCCTGATTATTTCCAGGAGAGGCAATAACAAGGTCCGGGTGTAATGCAACAACTTTCTCGATACTTACCGTTGAAAACCCGCCAATTTTACTTTTTTCTAATGCGTCGGCCGGATAATTACAAAAATCGGTGACTCCGACGATCCGGTCACCAAGTCCAAGGGCAAAAAGAATTTCAGTATTTGACGGAGCCAGGGAGACGATTCGCTGAGGTTCAGAAGATACCAGTACTGATTGCTGCTGATCGTCCTGAATTGTCCGCGGCCATGAATCAGAATTATCTTCCTGAAGAGCACCATAGAGTGGAGAACAGAGAAGAGAGATGAAAATTATGCAATATAACGCCGCTTTCAGCCATCTCAAACTGTTTTTGGATCTCATGTCTGATTCGGGTTTTTTCTTCATCATAATACAATCACTTATCTTACATTAAGTAAAAAATAATTTAATAATTTCTCACTCATCATATGAATACCATTCGAAATTCACTCATACTTATCGGACTCTCTTGTGCGGTAATTATTGCGATCCTGCTATCCGTCATCACCGGCCCGGTTGAAATATCCCTAATAGAGATTCTGACCGGGGGAATGCAGGACACTACTCATACGCAGATCCTTTTTGATATCCGCCTGCCACGGGCTATCGCAGCAGCACTTGTAGGTGCCGGACTTGCCTGTGCCGGAGCAGCCATGCAGACATTGTTCCGCAATGATCTTGCTGATCCGTATACGCTTGGAACATCAGCAGGTGGGGCGGTAGGGGTATCTCTTACCATTATCACCGGTGCCGTGTTACTGGTCCCGGTAGCGGCATTTGGCGGAGCAATAGGTTCGGCATTTCTCGTGTATCTTCTGGCAGCACAAAAGAGACGACTCAGTACAGGAAATCTTCTCCTTACCGGGATCGCGGTTTCCATGTTTTTCTCGTCGGTGGTCTCAGTCTGCCTCGTATTTTCCGGAAAGAACATGCATCAGATCATGTTCTGGCTCATGGGAGGGCTGTGGAATGCATCATGGGCGGATATTCCCCTCCTTCTTATAACGCTCATCCCAGCCGGGATCCTTGCACTTTTTTCCCGTGACCTGAATATCATGTCATGTGGAGAGGCAGAAACACGGACGCTTGGTATTGATCTAGAGAAGACAAAACTCCTTCTCCTTGCAGTATCAGCAGGGATTACCGGCCTTGTGGTTTCCGTATCCGGCTCAATCGGGTTTATCGGACTTGTATCTCCCCATATTATGCGGATGATAACCGGTCCGGATCACCGGGTTTTAATTCCTGCATCGCTCGGGTGTGGAGCACTTTTGTTGGTCTGTGCAGACACCATCTCCCGGACATGGCTTGGAGATCTCCCGGTTGGAATCGTTACCGCCTTTTTCGGGGCACCATTCTTCCTCATGCTCATCAGACGGAGATCAGACATATGACCGGACAGATCCTCGAAATATCAGATCTCTCTGCCGGTTATGATGAGAATGATATTCTTCAGGAGATCTCCCTCCTCATCAGGGAGAAAAGTTTTGTCGGAGTCATAGGGCCGAACGGTTCAGGAAAAAGTACGTTTATGCAGGTGCTTGCCCGATCTCTTCCGGTCAGGGACGGGGACATCATACTCCTGGGTGATCCCCTTCAATCCTATTCATATCGTGATTTTGGGGTAAAAGTAGGGTATGTACCTCAGGAGTCGGATATTAAATTCAAATACCCGGTATATGAAGTGGTTATGATGGGCAGAAATCCTCATATCGAGCGGTTTCGGTCCCCATCATATGCAGATCACGAGGCAGTCAGAAGAGCTCTTCAGCAGACCGGGACCCTGGAACTTGCTGACCGGCCAATTACCGCACTCTCCGGAGGGGAACGGCAACGGGTCATGATCGCCCGGGTGCTTGCACAGGACCCGGTTCTTCTTCTGCTTGATGAACCCTTCGCTCATATTGATATTCACCACCAGTATGAACTCATACGGATTATCCGGGAGACATCCAGGGATAAAAGGGCAGTAATCGGGGTTTTTCATGATATCAACCTTGCTGCGGCATACTGCGATGATCTGGTGCTCATGCATGACGGCAGGATACGGGCATATGGAAAACCGAAGGAGGTGCTGACCACCGAACTCATACATGAGGTGTTCAAGATAAGACCGGTTATTGATATCAATCCCACCACCGGAACACCCTTTGTCTATGTCGAGGAGGAGTGGAAAGAGTCAGATGTCCATAAACCCAGAATTCACCTGATTTCAGGGGGAGGAACAGGATCATACCTGATCTCACTTCTGAGCAGATCCGGTTATTCACTCAGTTGCGGAGTATTAGCCGAAAATGATTCAGACTGTATGATGGCACGAAAGTATGGTATCCCAACTCTTGCAGAACCACCTTTCTCCCGTCTCTCCTTTGAAATGGAAGAAAAACTAGCCGAACTGGTACTCAGCGCCGATGTTGTTATCGTAACATCAATGCCGGTCGGGTGGGGGAATTATCCAAATATCAGGGTTCTTCAGCAGATTGATCCAAAAAAGATTATCTGTATTCTTCCTTCATCAGAACCTACCATACCAGATTTTACCGGCGGTGTTGCAACCGATACCATAAAAAAACTCTTGTCAAACGGTGCACTTTCGATATCAAGTCCGGGAGAACTTCTGGAAATACTACAAACGACGCAAATCGTGAATGATTACAAGTAATTCTCTTCACTTACTTTCTTTCTAAATCTCTCGGGCATTGGTGGAGATCCTTTTCTTCGGTCAGATAATCTCCGGGCAGTTTCAATCATATGGAGATATTGCGATTTTGTAAGGGGATATGATTTTCGATTTTGGAACTGAGAATTAATAAATTCACTTTGTTTTTTACTCCATACTTCATTTGGGACAGAAAGAACCCATTCAGTAGATCTTATGATAAATGAGATCCGGTCTTTTCGAATTTTTTCCCGGAATTCATTATCAGGCGGAATCATAAGTAACCTTAAATGATGAATAGAATTACTTTAACAGTTTTTCATCAATAATATTAATTGGTATTTCTCATGAAAACGACACCGGATATTACTCTTCAACAAGCTGCAAAATTGCTTGGATTTTCTAATAAAGCCAGCCTGATAAAGATCAGGAAAAAATATTATGAATTAGTCAGGGAATGGCACCCGGATGTGTCTGCACATGAACCTGATGAATCCCATGACATGATGATACGGTACAAGGAGGCATATGAGATCCTTGTTGATTACTGTATGAATTACCCGGTCACCTTTCCTGATGAAGGAGACAATAATCGGCATATTTCCCGATCAATGGAATACTGGAAGGAACATTTTGGTGATGATCCGATTTGGGGATAGCAGGCAGATGGAGGGACCGGTTGTTCAGACATCATCACGCTTGTGAAATGTCAGAATACAAAACCCCAGTCTGCAATCAATTGATGTGATATCAAATCCGGTCCCGGAGATCATACGAATCACCTCATCATGCTCATAAAACCGGGCATGCGAAAGAAACCTGCCCTTATCCGGACGGGCCAGATATCGCTCTGCAATAATACCCCGTTTTTCAATACATGCAACGAAAAGCTTCCCTTCATGCATGAGAATCCGATGGACTTCCCGGAAGGTCTCCTCCGGTTTTTTCAAGAAACAGAGAACAGTTATCATTACAACCATCCGGAATAATCCAGGCCGTATCGGAACTGCTTCTCCCACACTCCGGATAACCTCAATTCCTCTCTCTTTCGCCATTAAACCAAGTGCCCGGGATGGATCAGTGCCATACCGGATACCAAGCGGCTCTGCAAACCGTCCGCTGCCAACCCCGATTTCAAGAGCAGGAGAGAGAATATCCCCTATAGCCTCCCTGATCCGTTTTAATTCATCCAGATATACATCACGATGATCGAAAAACCACTGATCATACTCGGCAGCATACTCTTCAAAGACGGAAAAAGATATGAAATCAGGATCAATTGCCATGTAACCTGGTTCTCACACGCTCCATTAGAGCGGCATCACGACGGTTTAATGTGGTGTAGTCAGGTTTGCCATTCTGGTAACAGTACAGCATTGAATAGAGAAAATCAGAGGTAAATTCCATCACTTCTTTTTTAAATCGCACTTCAAAACTTGATTCGTTCAGAAAACCTTTGATTGAAAAACAATCGCTCTTTTCAAATTTATAAAACCCTTCTCCAAGACCGGGGAGCATCTCCAGACTTCCGTAGTGCTTTAAAAAATCAAGAAATACAGGGGTGACCTCAGTATCAAGGATGAACTCTTTCATAAACGAACCGTCAGCACAATATCTATGGCGATTCGACCTGATAATTCGCATGGTGGGCGATCTCCTTAATAGCAGCAGCAGCAATCTGACACTCTTCATC
>Ga0067045_1004279_pt1 | contig 32342 bp, 27 predicted proteins | sample TerdegcTABiofilm_FD_59184 | JGI IMG/M metagenome (GOLD analysis project Ga0067045, IMG submission 59184) | Combined Assembly of (Gp0054472, Gp0054536) Wastewater bioreactor microbial communities from Singapore -Terephthalate degrading...
GGTTCGTTCAAGACCGTGCGCAGTCGCAGGCCGCCCCGGCCAGCCGTCATGATTGATGCGGCAAGCGGGTACCCTTAGGGCGAATGCCGCGATGGACGGCAACGAGGAGTGAGGTACATGGCAACAGATAGCATCGGCAGAGTGGATGCCCAACTGCGCGATGTCGCGCTCGAAGCTCTAGGCAACACCGCTCGCACCGGTCCGACTTCGGACCCCGCGCTGGCCAGGCTGGCATCGCTCGGGACGCGCCTGTGGCTGGATACGGGCAATCTCGAAGAGGCCGCATCCCTCTGGAAGGCCGAGTTCTCGGCGTTGACCACGAACAACACGCTCGCCAACCAGGTGGTGCAGACGGGCGTGCTCGACGATGTGGCCCGTCAGGCGCTGCGCGATATCAAGGCGGCTGCGCCGGGCATATCCGACGCAGATCTGGTGATGGAGCTGGGATTCGTCATCAACTGCCACGTCGCGCTGAGGCTCGTTCGGGCGTTCGGGGCCTTCGTGAGCGTGGAGCTCCACCCCAGCATCGCCCTCGACACCGAGAAGACGGTTGCCTTTGCGAAGCGCTACCATGCCATCTGCCCCGAGCGGTTCATCATCAAGATCCCCCTCACGCCCGAAGGCTACTGCGCCGTGGCCCGCGTCTGCGGCGAAGGCATACCGGTGAACTATACGCTGGGCTTCTCGGCGCGCCAGAACTACATTGCCGCGCTCATGGCCAAGCCCACCTACGTGAACGTGTTCCTTGGTCGGCTGAACGCGGTGGTATCCGACAACAAGCTGGGCGACGGGAAGAACGTCGGCGAGAAGGCGACGATGGCCACGCAGATGGCCTTGCGCCGCCTGCGCGATGAGGGACGCACCCAGACGCTGCTGATCGCCGCATCCATGCGCGCGGCTTCGCAGGTCGGCGATCTGGCGGGGGTAGACGTGTTCACCATGCCGCCCAAGGTCGCGAAGGATTTCCTGGCCGCGTCTCCCGATCCGGCGTCGATCACGAGCCAGGTGGGTCGCGCGTTCGATGTGACCATGGCCGATGCGACCGCTGCCGCTGCCGTCGAGTGCCTCTGGGCGATCACGCCCGAAGTGGAAGCTCTTGGGAAGGCCGTCGAGGGCCGCGGAGCCTCGATGACCGGCGATGACCTGCGCCAGGCGGATGCCGATTGCGGCGCCGGCCTGTTCACTGCCTTCACGGCCGACGAGCTTGCTGTCATTCGCGCGGACGGCAAGATTCCCGTCACGGCGAAGTGGATGAATCGGGCGGCGCTCGACGATGTGATGACGCAGGCCGCGTTGCAGTCGTTTGCCGTGGATCAGGCGGCGCTCGACGATCGCTTGATGCGCGTTTCCGGGTGAGGATTCGGGGGTAGAGACTTGGAACTGCTGATCTGCGGCACCGCCGCTGCCGAAGGCTGGCCGGCGCTGTTCTGCATCTGCGAGGCTTGCGAGCGAGCCCGTGAGCTAGGGGGCAAGAACATCCGCACCCGGGCCGCCTACATGATAGACGACCGCCTGCGCGTGGACTTCGGCCCCGACTCCTACATGCACCAGCTCAAGTACGGACTGCGGTACGACAAGCTGGAGCATCTCATCCTGACCCATGCCCACAGCGACCACTGGTATCCCACCGATGTGCATTACCGGCGACGGGGCTACAGCGTTGTGCCTCCGGATTCGCTCATGTACATCTGGGGCAACGAGAAGGTCTACCAGCGCTTCGAGCAGGTCAACCCGGACCACTGGGACTCCTACAAGATCGTCTACAAGCGGATTACCCCCTGGCGCCGTATGGACCTCGGCAACGGCGTGATCGGCGTGCCGATCGCCGCCGCGCACGATTCGAGCGAGGAGTGCGTCAACTACGTGCTGACCGAGAACGGACGCACGCTGCTTATCGGCCATGACACAGGCTGGTACGAGGAGCCGACGTGGATGTATCTTTCCGGCCAGTCGCTCAACGTCGTTCTCTTCGACTGCACCTACGGTCCCAACGACTACCCGCGAGGGCATCTCGGGTGCACCGGCGTGGTGCGCGCGCGCGATGAGCTGGCCAAGAGGGGCGCCCTGGCGTCTGACGCTCGGGTGATCGCCACGCACTTCTCCCACAACGGCGGCTGGCTCCACGAGGATCTTGAGAAGTTCTTCGCGCCGCACGGCATCGAAGTGGCCTACGACGGAATGAAGCTGACGGTCTAGGCCTCGGGCGCGCCGGCCTGAGCCCCGATCGTGAAATAGAACGTCGCCCCCTGGCCCGGAGTCGACGTAGCCCACACCTCGCCGCCGTGCCGATGCAAGATGCGCTGAACGATGGCTAGCCCGACTCCGGTGCCTTCGAACTCCTCGTCCGATACGAGCCGCTGGAAGACGCCGAACATGCGGTCGGCGTAGCGCGGGTCGAACCCGATGCCGTTGTCCCGCACGAAATAGGTCACCTGCCCGTTGGTCTGCGTGGCCCCGATCTCGATGCAGGCATGCTCGCGTTTGCTCGTGTATTTGATCGCGTTGCCGATCAGGTTCTGATACACCTGACGAAGCAGTCCGGCGTCGGCGTGGCATGGCGGCAGATCGCCGATCGTTATCTCAACCGTGCGGCCCGAGAGGTTCGGCGTCTCTTCGGCCAGTACAGAATCCACCACTTCCCGCGGACACACCGCGGCCCGCTCGATGGCCCGTCTGCCCACTCGGGAAAACTCGAGCAGGTCATCCACCAACCCGCCCAGGCGGACTGCGCTGGACTTGATGGAACCGATGAAACGCCGCGCGTCGGCGCCCAGTTCCGCGGCATGTTCCTCCTCCAGAAGATGGGCGTAGCCGACCATCGCCCGAATGGGCGAGCGCAAGTCATGCGAGACCGAATAGCTGAAAGCCTCGAGCTCGGCCACGGTCGCCTCGAGTTCGCGGGTCCGTTCTTCGACACGCCTTTCGAGTTCCTTCGCCCACAGCTCCAGCTCGCGCTGCTGGCTCCGAACCGTGTCGAACAGCCGCTCATTGCGCAGGACGATGGCGACCGTGCTAGCCACGATCGTGAGGTGCTCAACATCGGCTGGAGTGAACTCGCGGGTCTCGTGAAGCGCGAAGAGCCCCAGCACCCCGAGCTTCTCGTGCTCGAAGAGCAGCGGTACGCCGGCGTAGGATCGGAAGACCAGCGAGCCGGGTCGTGGGCTGAACAAGTCGCGCGTCACGGGATCGCTCAGGGCATCCGTGATGACCACGGGCTCGCCCGTCTCGAACATGCGCTGGGCGATGCCATACACCGGGATCCGTTGCGCCAGAACGCCATCCGGCATGCCCTCGGCCACCAGCAGGTCGAGCTCATCGCCGTCGAGGATCCGGATCACGCACCCATCTACGTCGAACGTCTCGCGCAGCTCGATCGCAAAGCGCCGCGCTAGCTCCTTCAGAGTCAGGCGACCGACCGCCGTAGCAGCCATGCGCGCCAGCATGCCGAGGCGGCGCAGGGCGGTCCGGAGGCCGGCTTCGGCCTGCTTCGCTTGCTCGATGTCCGTGCCGGTGGCCACGACGTAGCGCTTGCCGCCGATGATGCAGGATCTTCCCCGAAGGGCGAACCAACGCGGACCCTGACGCGTGAACACGCGAGCCTCGGCGGACCCCTCCAGACCGGCCATCGCATCGGCGACAGCCTTGTTCACCGCCTGGCGATCGTCGGGATGAACGTCCGGGAAGCCGTCCGCCGTTGAGTCCAGGGGCGGATGACCCAGCACCGTGCCGTAGTCGCGGCGCGACCATTCCACGAAACGGCCCTGCTCGTCGAGGATGACGAGCAGACCGGGCAGACCGGCGATGATGGCATCCGCCAGGCCCGCCGCGCGTTCCAGCTCGGCCACGCGAGCCCGGAGCCGCGCATTCTCTGCTTCCCATTCCGCTGCATCTGCCGGCTGCCGTCGCATGGCTGTATCCCGTTTGGGCCCTGGGCTATGTCAGGCCGAGCCGCTCAAACTGCTCGGGTGGCGCATCGCACGCGCGCATCAGTTCGACCATTAACGCTTTCATACGCCGCTCGACGGCCGAATCCTGCAACGGGGCGGATTGCGCCGGGTCATTCACGACATCCCAGAGGACCGTCTGCCGAATAGCCCCTTCCTGCGGAACCCATGACCGCGCGGGTATGCGGTTGACGGGCATGCCCTTGGTGAAGCTGAACGGGCGCACCATGTCGGCATCCGTCAGACCGCCGAGAAAGCCGCGCATGGCGGTGGGCATGAGCGTGTAGTTGTAGAGCGGCCCATTCTCTGACGTCGCAGGGCCGCGCATATAGACGTAGCGGCCGTCGGTGACGTTGACCTGCGCGCCGTGAAGCCCGAACAGCGCCGCTTCGCGAACCGCCGAGTCCGAGGCTATGACAGGCGACAGACTCTTGCCCAGCATGTCGGCTGTCGGTTGGAGACCGAAATACTCCAGCAGCGTCGGGCCGATGTCTAGAGCGGGCTGAACCAGCGCCTCGCGATGCACGCCGCATGCTGGCGAGCGCGGATCCCATACGAAGAAAGGCGTGTGCGCCACCTCCTGATAGAAGGGCATCCATATCTTGGCCCAGCAGTCGTGCTCGCCCAGCATGAAGCCGTGGTCCGTCCACACGATGAGCATCGTGTCCTTCCACAGGTCGTAGCGGTCCATGGCGTCGAGCACATCGCCCAGGTAAGCGTCACACTGGCTGACCAGCGCGGCATATTCCATGCGGCAGTGGCGAACCTGATCGGGCGTCTCGCTGACGGGCCGATAGGCCGGCCAGTCGAAGAACCAGGCGTCGTGATCGTAGTCGTAGAGGTCCTTGTAGCGGCGATCCGAGAAGAAGGGTTCATGGGGATCGAACGTCTCGATCTGCAAGAACCAGTTGTCCTCGCCGGCGTTGCGGCGGATGAAGTCGAGGCCCGATGCGAACGTCTGCGGCTGGGGTCGGTCGCACTCCCGCGGCATGGCTTCGCGGTTGATGAGGTCCTGGCGAACGTAGGGATCGAGGCGCGACTGCCGCCCGACGGCGTTGGATGGTATGACCGGATCGGCGACCTGCCCGCGCCAGAGATCGCCCTCCTGCCCTCGGACGAACTCCGACGTCGAATAGCGGTTGTGGTAGGTCGCGCCGCCGTCCTCCCAGTAGTGGTAGTGGTCGGTGACCATATGCGTGTAGACGCCGGCCTTCTTCAGCATCTCGGGCATGGAGTCGTCAAAGGGCTCCAGCGGCCCCCAGGAGCGATGCAGGAAGTTGGGTCGCGCCGTATGCAGCTCCCGCCGAGCGGGCATGCACGGCATCGAGCACACGTAGCTGTTGTCGAACGTAACAGCCCGCCGCGCCAGCCGCGCGAAGTTAGGCGCATGAACCCAGTCGCAGCCGTAGGGCGGCAGAAACCGACGGTTGAGCGAATCGAACATCACCATGATGGCTTTCATGAGGCTTCCTCCGATGTATCGCGGCTTGCCGGGCCGCCCGCCGCTACATGTGCAGGGTACCCCGATAGCGGCATCCGCCCGTAGTCGAGCTCACCGAGTATCCGCCGCACACTGCAGCACCACGCCCTGCCCGCCGGTGATCGCGAGGATGCGCTCGATGGTCATGTCGGCGGTGGGCGTGATGTAGACGATTTGATCGTGGCGCAGACCAGATCGGTAGGCCTCGAAGTCGTCGGCGGCTCGGTCGTTGAGCTGAACCGCGGCCAGTTCCGGCATGTCGCGCCAGGCGCCTATGTGCTGGGTGTGGGCCCCGCAGAGGTGGATCATGCCGGGCAGCGGATACTCGGCAAGCAATGCAGCATCAAGCGGCGCCAGGAACTCCCGGTAGTGCCGGGCCGAGACAAGGTGCGTGGCGCAGCCGTCAATGAACCCGCGGCCGGGCGGCGCCCATCGTACGGCGCCGACGGAGTTCAAGCGAATCTCCGGCGGTATGACGTCGGCAAAGGCGCGCATGCACCGGGCGATGACCTCGGTAACGATCGCCAGAACCCGATGCGCCTCTGCCGGACGCTCCACCATGGCCTCGAGCAACCGCCCTCCGAAGAGGTTGATGCCGATGTTGATGGGGCAGCTCAGCACGGGGTTGGCGATCCAGACCGCTCCGCCGGAGCGCTCGACAGCCATGCGAGCGAGTTCAAGCGATGCGCGGAAGACCGGGTTGGCCTCGATGTCGGGCATCTGCAGGTCGGCAAGGTCATACGGAAGCTCCTCCGACCACGCCTGCCCCTCGTGGTATCGCACCGGAGCGCCGAATAGGGCATCTATGTAATGCGTGCCAAAGGGGTCAATCTCGATGACGAACGGACGGAAGGTCTGCGGGTCGGATGCATCCGGGGCGTGGGCGGCCATATCGGCGAAGACGTCATCGAGCCACGCCTCAGGCTCGCCCAGCATGTCGGGCTCATGCGTGCCCCAGAGACCGTGACTGCGTCCGGCCATGAGCCCGAACAGGTAGATCGGACGGTCGGGAGCCTCGCCGCGATAGAGCGCCTCGATGCGGCGAGCATGAACGGACCACGCCGGCGCGGCACGCTGCAGCATGTCCTTCAGACGCGGGGCATCGCGCAGACTCATGCTGTTCGGTTCGGTCCGCCGCGCGGCGGTTCCTGCCTGCAGTTGTTGGCGATCAGTGAGCGCCGGCGCTAGTCGGCTGCCAATCGAGCGGCGAACTCCGCGGCGCTCCGGCGCACGTCGTCGCCGAGCGCTTCGGGAGTGGTCGCACGAGGTATGAGCCAGAATCCCAGCTCACGCGCCCCGAAGAAGGCCATCATGTTGCGGTAGACACGGGACAGGATCTCGTAGTTCTCCGTCTCGTCGCCGCCGCAGGTCATCATCAGGCCTATCGGCTTGTCTTCGAGCAGAATGGCGTGGTCGGGGTCCTGATGGTAGCCGGAGAGACAGTAGAACCTGTCGAGCAGAGCCTTCATGGGAGCGGGGAACCCCCAGGAGAACACCGGCGAGGCGATGAGCACCCGATCGGCATCGAGAACGCGCTCGAACAGCTTCGCGGCATCGTCTGGCGTCCCGCATGCGGCGCTCTGGGGGTATCGGCACTGATGCGACTCCTTGCAGTGACCGATCTGGTGCTCCCAGATATTGGCGCGGTCGATCCGATGCCCTTCGGCGCGCAATGCCTCCTCGATCCACTCGAGAACCTGCGCGGTGTTGCCATAGCGGCGCGGACTGCCCAGGATTGTCATGATGGTCATGGCTGTCGCATCCTCCTCGGTACGGTCGCTGCTGTGCGCCTTCCCAACGGGCATTACGTTGGCCGACCGGTCGGTGTGCCGCCTCCCGCCGGATGCCGGCCCTACCTGGCTTCCTTCGGCGCTGTCTCCAGACGGTCCGTGACGTAGGAGCCCATGGCGAACACCGATGTGCCCGTATCGGTTCCGCGCGCATAGCGGTCGCCCGACGGGTCCTTCTTGCCGAGCTCAAGCTTCTTGACGGCTCCGCCTTTGAGCGTCAGCGTCACGGTGACCTCCGGCTGTATGAGCCCGTAGCGACCGAGGTCAGCCTCGTTGGGGTCGTCGGCTATCCAGCGGTCGGCGCTGCCGGTGGCATCGAGAATGGCGTTGTCCACATCAATGGCATCGGCCTTCTTGTTCGGATTCGGGCTCACGAATAGCCAGTCGCTGCCCGACTTGCGCACCTCCCAGCGGCCCTTACGCGTCACGACGGCCACGCGCTCGACCGAATCGCTCTGCACATCGAGCAGCTTCTTGGAGCGCAGGTCACCCACGGTCTTGTTGAGCGTGTCGTAGGTGGACTTGGGTATCTCGACCACGTCGTTGTCCGAGGTCCTGCTCGCGTAGACAGCCGTGCCGCCCGTGATCTCNTTGCCGATGCGCAGCCCGTACTGGGCGCCGCCCGCCGCTTTGATCTCCACTGTCAGCCGGGGGGCATCGAGCCCGTAGGTCNTGAGATCGNNCACGCCTGCCGCAACGAACTTGTCCGCNTTGAGNGAGGACAGGGCGTCCACGATGCCGTCGGCGCTGAACTCATCTGCCGGCGCGTTGATCGGCTCGGCCAGCGACCATTTGCCTCCGGTCTTGTTCAGGACGATCGGGCCAGCCGGGCGGACAATGCGCACGTGTTCGATCTTATCGCGCGGGATGGAGAGCACCGTCTTGTCGCGGAAGTCGTCGGCCTTCTTGTCGGTCAACGCCTCCACCGCCCAGTTGCCTGCGAGGAACACCTTGCCGCCGTCAGCCAGCCTTGTGAACACCGACGATTTGCCCGGGTCCTGAGCGCCGATCTGCAGGGCCACGCGCTTGCCCTGCCCGGTCAGCGTGATCGTCTTGCCGGGTTTGGCCAGTCCGAACTGGGCCAGGTCCTTCGGCGGCTCCGCCATCACGTAGTCGCTGCTCTGGTCGAGCAGGCCCTCAAGGGCGCTCTTCACGGTGTCGCTGTCGGCGGCGGCCTTGATGGGCTGCTCGATGGCCCACGACGCACCGGTCTTGGCGAGCGTCAACGATGCGCCGTTGTTCGTGATCTCGATTTTGCGCACCTCGTCGGCCTTCATNCCCACGAGGTCGCTGATCTTCGGGTTCTCGCCCGGCTCACGAACGGGCGTTTTGAGGTCNAAGTAGAGCCAGAGGCCAAGGGCGATCAGGACCCCGACCGCAAGCCAGGCGCTATGAGATGAGAGTCGCTTCATGGTCCCGCCTCCGAATNACCTCCGCTTCCACCATACGTAGGCCGCCATGAAGAAGCACACCACGGGCATGAGCAGCAGATTGATGAAGAACGTGCGCACCCGGTCCTCAGGCGACAGGGTGACCTCACTGGGCGGCTCGTCCTTCGGAGGGATGTCCACGAGAGCATCCTCGGACGCCAGCCAGTTGATGGCGTTGGTCGCCAGGTAGCGGTTGTCCATATCGGGCTGCATGGTCAGCATGTCGGAGGCCCACTCGGCGCCGCCGATGACCACGACGCGCCCCTTCTTGCCGTTGGCGTCCTTCTCGGCCACCATGGCGAGGGTGAACGGACCCTTGGGATCGTTGTCGCCGGGCCGCAGATCCACCGTCCGCTGTCCTTGCTTGAGAGGCTTGGCGATGGCATCGGCATCGGTCCGCAGGAGGTTCGTCGTGGTCACTCCCGCAGGAGCCGGACTGGCCGCGGTCAGCGAACGCACGAGCGGGAAGTAGACGGCCCGCAGGCCCCGGTTGATATCGTGGGTCTCGAACTTCGAGATGCGCACGGTCTTGCTGATCTGGGCAAGCCCGGTACCCGGTATCTCCACGATCTGCGCGACGATGTTGTCCTCGGGCTTGACGCCGATCTCCTTCATCAGCCATGCCAGCGGCGGTCCCGCCACGCGCAGCATCACGAGCGCCTGCCCGCCTGCCGCCAGATAATCGGTGACCGCCTTCTGCTCCTCAGCCTGGAAATCTACCTGCGGGCCGGCTATGACCAGCACGGAGCAGTCCGACGGAACCTTCCGCTCCTTCCCCATGAGATCGAGCGTACCGACGGTGTGCTGCTGTTCGGTCAGCACGGTCTTGACTTCGCCTGTGCCCGACTGATCCGTCGCATCGGGACTCAGCTCGCCATGACCGACCGTGAAGAGGATCTTGTGCTTCTGCGTCTGAGTAAGCTTGAGCAGCGCGCCCGTGAAATCCTTTTCACCGGTGCCCTTCACTTCCTCGCGGCCGCCCGTCTCGTTGGTGAACAGCACGACAGGCGGCATGGTCGTCATTTGCGCCGATGCCCATTTGTCGGGCTCACGCAGGTAGTCCACCACCTTGAACCGGAAGTTCGGCGACCGATCGGCGTATTGACGGAGCAGGTCCTGCACCTTTCGNGCGTCCTGCGCTTCCCATCGGCGCTGAGGGCTCTGGCTGTAGAACGCCGTCACNTCGATTNTCTGCTTGAGNCCCTTGAGCAGCCGCGTGGTNACCGGAGCCAGCGTCAGACGACGATTGCCGGTCAGGTCCCACTGGTAGTGACGTCGGTAGGCGAGGACATTGGCGATCACGAGGATGCCTATGACCGCCGAGATCAGGATCAACGAGCGCACGGAGCGCTTGCCCTCGGGAGATCGGAAGCCCGCGATGATGGCCGACCCCATGCCGCCGAGGAAGAACAGGATGAGCGCGATGCCGACTCCGAGCCCGACGTTGACGATCCAGTTGCGGGTCTGGAGCATGCTCGTCAGGTAGAGCCAGTACATAAGCGACGCAAGGACGAGCGCCGTGCCGGCCCAACCGCCGAGGACGGCCAGGCGCTGCACCTGCGTGCGATGCTGACGGGGAGCTACTCTCGGCATCGCCTACCTCCATTTCCAGGCGGCCAGCGCCCGCACCGAGAGGAACAACATGCCGCCGATGAACGAAACGTAGTAGAAGACGTCGCGGGTGTCAATGAGCCCTTTGGCGAACTCATCGAGATGGGTCGGGATCGAGACGTACTGAAGCAGCTTCTGCCACCATGCATCGCCCATGCCCGCCCACGAGAGCAGCCAGAGGAACAGCAGAACAAACATCGTGCCCACGTAGGCCACGACCTGGCTCTTGGTTGTCGTCGAGATGAAGATCCCCACGGCGAGGAACGTGCCGCCGAACAGCAGCATCCCCAGATACCCTGAGTAGAAGGGGCCTCGATCGGGCGTGCCGAGACGCGCCAGGGTTACGGGGAACTGAATGGTCAGCAGCAGCATGACCGCGTAGAAGGCGAACGCTCCCAGGAACTTGCCGAGGATGGCCTGCGTGTCCGTGACGGGCGAGGTCATGAGCACCTCGATGGTGCCNCGCTGACGCTCTTCGGCGATCAGGCGCATGGTGAGCGCGGGCAGNAGGATGATCAGGATGATCGTGGTGTTGCTGAACCACATGCGCATCTCGCCGATGCCGGCCAGCGCGATGGCGGCCCAGAAGAAGTAGCCGGCAAACGCCATGAACGCCGCCATGACCACCCAGCCCATGGGAGCTCCGAAGTAGGCGCGCAACTCGCGCTGCGCGATGGCGAGGACNGGTCTCATTCGGTCACCTCCCTTGCAGCGCCGTCCGTNGGCGCCTTGGCGTTGGTGGGCGCGGCNCCGCTGTCCGTGGTGGTNAGATGGATGTAGACATCCTCGAGAGACATGGCGACGCTGCTCATTTCGCGCAGTCCCCAGCCGTGCTTAACCACGGTGGATGCGGCGATCTCGCGCAGGTCCTTGTCCGGATCGGCTTCGAGCGTGAAGCGGAACACGCCGTCGCCTGCATCCTCGTCGGTGACGCCTCGCGCGCCCGGCAACGTGCGCAGAGCCTCGGCGACTTCCTTGCGCGGGCCGCGCACGTCAAGCCGTACCTGCTGCGAGCGACGAAGCCGCGCAGTCAGGGCCTCGGGCGTGTCAATGGCGGCGATCTTGCCCTCGTTGATGATCACCACGCGGTCGCAGACAACCTGAACTTCGGGCAGGATGTGGGTGCTCAAGATCACCGTGTGCTCGCCGCGCAAACCCCGGATGAGCTCGCGGACCTCGACGATCTGCCGCGGGTCCAGCCCCACCGTGGGCTCGTCGAGGATGAGCAAGGGCGGGTCATGCACCAGCGCCTGCGCGATGCCAACCCTCTGGCGGAAGCCTTTGGAGAGCTTCAGGATCAGCGAGTCGGCATACTCGGTGACCCGCGTGGCTTCCATCACCGTGTCCACGCGCTCGGCCTGCTTGTCTCTGGCAACGCCCCGCACTTTGGCGCAGAAGCCCAGATACTCGCGCACGCTCATGTCATCGTATAGCGGCACCTGCTCGGGCAGGTAGCCCAGCTTGCGCCGCGCTTCCACCGAGTCGCGCACTACGTCGGTGCCGGCGACGGTTGCCGTGCCCGATGTGGGGGGCATGAAGCCGGCGATGATGCGCATGGTGGTCGTCTTGCCGGCGGCGTTGGGTCCGAGGAAGCCGAGAATCTCGCCTTTCTCGACCTTGAACGAGACGCCTTCGATCGCGGCGTACTCGCCATAGTACTTCGTCAGGTCCTTGACCTCAACCATAGGCTCACCTTACTCCTATGAGGCAATGGCGCTTGCTGGCGGCGGGCCACAGGCCATCTGTCTGGCATGGCCGCCCCGTAGGCGTCGGCGCAGAAGGCGCCGCGCAGGAGATGGCCCCGTGCTCGACCCCTGTTGAACGGCGCAGCCGGCGAGAGCGCCGGCTCGGATCGTTGTACCTCAGCGCACGATGGCCAAACACAAGGTACGGAAGCTCGGTCGGCTGGTGTTCCCTCTCGACGACGGGGCCGCCAGGCGACCAGACNGACATAACGCTCATGCTCGCCGGCGCCGCCTCAGAGCCGGCCCTGCGCGGCGAAGTCAATGAAGCCCCGTCGGATATCCACCTCGACAAGCTTCACTGAAACCCTGTCGCCGACATCGAGGTAGCGGTCGCCTTCGACTACGCGGCCTTCGACCGGCGGATGGAAGATGCGCACCCACGTGCCCTTCTCCTTGGCTCCGGTCACGATGCCCTCGAACTTCTCGCCGATGCGCGACGCGAGGAGCATGGCGGCGGCCGACTTGGCGATCTGTCGTTCGACCTTCTTGGCGGCGTCCTCCTGCCGTGTGCAGTGATCCGCCAGCTCCTCGAGTTCAACCGGACCGTATGCCGGCGGCCGGGAACCGAGGGCGGACTTTAGCAGCCGTTGCGTGATCACGTCGGGATAGCGTCGGTTGGGGGCCGTTGAGTGCGAATAGTCGCGAACGGCAAGGCCAAAGTGGCCTTCAGCCTCCTCATCGGGGAGATGCACGGCGTACTCGCCGCGGCCCAGCAGTTTGATCACCGTCAGCGACAGATCGGGAAAGCGCACGGGATCCGCCGCTCGCCGCCGCAGAAGGAACCGCTGGAGGGCCACGGGGTCAGGATCGGCCGGCAGAGTGTCGCCGTATTCGGCCGCAAGAGCCTCGATGCGGTCCCACCGCTCGGGCGATTTCACCACGCGCCGGAAGCTGGGCAGGCCGTGCTCCTCGAGGTATCGCGCCACGATCCCATTGGCGGCGATCATGAAGTCCTCGATCAGCTCGTGCGCCCGATTCTTCGCCTCGCGTTCGACCCCGACCAGCATGCCGTCATCGAAGACCGCCCTGGTCTCGATGGTATCAAGCACCAGCGCCCCGTGCTCGTGCCGCCTCTGCCTGAGCAGCTGTGCGACGCCGTCCTGCAAACGCATCTGATCGGCCAGTCCGTCCACGGCAGCCATGGCCGCCGGCATATCGGCTTCGCCATCGAGCCACGAACCCACGCTGCTGTAGGCCAGTTGCGCGTGGTTGTGAACCAGCGCGCGCCGAATCTCGGGGTCATGCAGCGCGCCGTCGGCATCCACCGTGTAGGAGATCACCACAGCCACGCGATCGGTATTGGGGTTCAGCGATGTCAGGTCGGTCGAAAGCCGTTCAGGGAGCATGGGGAAGATGCGCGCGGCGGTGTACACCGAGGTCGTGTTGCGCCGCGCATGCACATCCACCGGGCTGTTCTTGCGCACGAGCGCATCCACGTCGGCAATGGCCACATGGATACGGACGGCATGGTTCCCGAGGTCGTCGGCCACCGTCAACTGATCAAGGTCGCGGGAATCATCGTTGTCAATGGAGGCCCACAGCAGGCTCCGCATGTCGGCAATGTCGTGCGAGTCCTGTCGGGCGGGACCTTGCAGCTTCTCGACCTGTCGCAGCGCTTCTTGCGAGAACTCCGGCCACAGACCCCGATCCCGCATGGCTTCGACGGCCAGTTCGGCCAGATCAATCTCCGGCGCCAGTCGCGCCGACACCTTCGTCCCCAATGGCGTATTACCCCTTGACGGTGCTTGCGGCATCCCTCATTCTACCGCGCTCCGGAGCGCCCACGCCCTTCGTTGACGGCGCAGGACCGGAGCAGTATACTGACCCGCGTCGCCGACGAACGAGGCCCATTCATCATCATGCCCTACGCCTGCTATCAGACATTTCTGCGCGATCTGGAATCCCTGGGCGAGCTGCGCCGCATCCGGGAAGAGGTGAGCCCCCGCCTTGAGATCACCGAGGTTGCCGACCGGGTGATGAAACAGCCCGACGGCGGTCCGGCCCTCCTGTTCGAGCGACCCGCCGGGCACACGATTCCGGTGGCCATCAACGCTCTGGGGTCGCGCCGGCGCATGTCACGGGCGCTGGGCGTGGGGGACTACGAGGAGATCGGCGCGGAGATAGGCGACCTGCTGAAGGCGGAGCCGCCCGGCAGTCTGGCCGACAAGCTCCGTTTCCTTGGTCCCCTCAAACGCATGGCAACGTCGGTTCCGAAGCGTGTCGGCTCCGGCATGTGTCAGGAGGTGGTCCTCACGGGCGCCGAGGCGGATCTCACGTCGCTGCCCATCCTCCACTGCTGGCCCAACGACGGCGGGCCGTTCATTACCCTCCCCATGGTGTTCACCTACGATCCGGCTACCGGCAAGCGGAACGTGGGCATGTACCGCATCCAGATCTTCGACGCGCGCACGGCCGGCATGCACTGGCAGATTCACAAGGTCGGAGCCGAGCACCATCGCAAGCGCGAAGAGGCTGGCCAGGCCATCGAGGTCGCCGTAGCGCTCGGCGGCGACCCGGTCTACACCTTCTGCGCCGCGGCGCCCTTGCCGCCTGCCATAGACGAAATGCTGTTCGCCGGCTTCCTTCGTCGGAAGCCTGTCCCCCTGGTGCGCTGCAAGACGGTCAACGTGGAGGTGCCCGCCGACTGCGAGATCGTGATCGAGGGGCGCGTGGATCCCGATGAGCGCCGCGACGAGGGGCCCTTTGGCGATCACACGGGCTTCTACACGCCTGTCGAGCCCTATCCCGTTCTCCACGTTACGGCGATCACCATGCGGCGCACGCCGGTCTATCCGGCAACCATCGTCGGACGGCCGCCCATGGAGGACGCCTGGATCGGCAAAGCCGTGGAGCGTATCTTCCTGCCGATGGTCCGCATGATGCTTCCCGAGCTGGTGGACATGAACCTGCCTGTCGAGGCGTGCTTCCACAACATCGCGCTGGTGAGCATACGCAAGCGCTATCCGGGTCATGCCTTCAAGGTGATGAACGCGCTGTGGGGCATGGGCCAGCTCATGTTCACGAAGATGATCTTCGTGTTCGACGCGGATGTGGACGTTCAGAACACCCGCGAGTGCGTGTGGCGCATGAGCAACAACCTCGATCCCGAGCGGGATATGCTCGTTACGCGCGGCCCGGTGGACGTGCTTGACCATGCGTCGCGCGAGACAGGGTTCGGATCGAAGGTCGGCTTCGACTGCACGCGCAAACTGCCCGCCGAGGGGCATCACAGGCCATGGCCGGAGGTCATCGAGATGTCGGCCGAGGTGAAGGCGCGCATTGATGCGCTCTGGCCGAAGCTCGGACTATAGAGGTCGCGGCTGATGCATGCGTTCATCGAATGGGATCGAGCCCTGTTCCACGCCATCAACGGCGGTCTCTCGTGCAAGCCGCTGGATGTGGTCATGCCGCTCATCACCGATCTGGGGCTCGGGCATGTTCAGGTTGCGTATCTGCTTGGCGGCGCTCTCGCCCTTGCCTGGAGGCGCGGCGAGCTCCGAGGAAGGCCCTTGCCGGCGGCGGCGTGGCAGGCCCTCTGCGCCCGGCGGCGCTGGCTGGTTCCCGCCGTTGTGGCCATCATCCTGACCGGCGCGGCGGTCCAGGTGCCCAAACGGTTCCATCGCCAGCGGCCTAGCTGGTTCTACGTCAACCAGCAGCGGGCCGGCCGGTTTCTCGATGTCAGGGTGCGCACCATAGACGGGCGCAGGCCGCTCAGGGTGAACGGGTTCCCTTCGGGACACACGGCCACCACGACGGCCATCGCCTTCGTGCTGACGCGCCGTCTGCCCCGCAGGCGCGGCTATCGCGCGGCGGTGTCGGCGGCGTGGCTGATGACAGCGGCCATCGGCCTATCCCGGATCTACATGGCCGATCACTGGCCGCTGGATGTTATCGGCGGCATGGCGTTCGGGCTGATAGGCGGGGCCGTGACTCTGGCGCTGACGCGAGGACGATCCGGCAGAGGCGCCGCAGCCGTCGCCGCCAGCGCAGGCTCGTCGCCTCTCCCGGAAAGCAGAGGACGCGCATGACCGGCAGACTCGTGGTTGCGATGACCGGCGCGAGCGGCTCCATCTACGGGGTGCGGTTTCTGTCTGCAGCGGTCGAGCACTATCAGCGCATCTATCTGTGCGTCTCTCGGCAGGGCGCGCAAGTGCTGCGCCATGAGATGCAGACCGATGCCGAGGCAATGATCGCTTCCATGGATGGGGCGCAGCGGGTCGTGCGAATCCTGGACGCCGACGACATGTTCACGCCTCCGGCAAGCGGCTCGTTCCGCCATGACGGCATGGTGATCGTTCCGTGCTCGGTTGGTACCGCTGGTCGCATCGCATCCGGCGTCAGCGACGACCTGATCACGAGGGCGGCGGATGTGTGCCTGAAGGAGAGACGCCCGCTCATCCTCGTCGTCCGCGAAACGCCCTTGAACGTCATCCATCTCCGCAACCTCACGCAACTGGCCGAGGCTGGCGCGACCATCCTTCCGGCGTGTCCGTCGTTCTATCACCGCCCGGACACCATCGAAGCCGCCGTCGACAGTGTCGTAACGCGCGCGCTGCAGCACGTCGGCGTGTCGTTGCGCGGCGCGCGTGAGTGGCAGGCCGACCCATCGTGAGCCGCGTATACGGGGCCGCTCGGCGGCTCTATGACCTTGGTCAGATGATCCGCATCGAGCACACCGTCTTCGCGTTGCCGTTCGCTTTCGCGGGGGCCTTGCTGGCGGGCCGATCGCTCGGCTTGAACAGGGGCTGGCCGCCATGGCCGACGCTCGGCTGGATAGTGGTCGCTATGTTCGGCGCACGCAGCGCCGCGATGGCGTTCAATCGAATCGTGGATGCCCGCCTGGATGCCGCCAATCCGCGCACGTCCGCGCGCCATATCCCAGCCGGAACAGTGTCGTTTCGTCAGGCGGCCCTGTTCGTGATCGTGGCCGCAGCGTTGCTGGTGTTTGCCGCTGCGCGGCTCAATCCCCTGTGTTTGAAGCTGTCGCCCCTTGCGCTCGCTTGGACGCTGGGGTACTCCTACACGAAGCGCTTCACGGTCTGGAGCCATCTGGTCCTGGGCATCGGCATCGGAGCCGCGCCGCTGGGAGCATGGATCGCCGTCACAGGATCGTTTGCCGTCACGCCGATTCTGCTCAGCGCCGCTGTCGCGCTGTGGATCGCAGGGTTCGACATCATCTACGCACTGCAGGATATGGAGGTGGACCGACGGCTCGGTCTCCACTCGATCCCTGCGCGCCTCGGTGCGACGCGCGCGCTGCAGGTTGCGCGCATCATGCACGCTGCGATGCTCGGGCTGCTGGGTCTCACAGGCATCACGGCCAATCTCGGGTTCTGGTACTACTCAGGTCTGATTGTCAGCGCGGCTCTGCTCGCCTATGAGCACGCGATCGTCCATCCGCGGGACCTGAGCCGCGTCAACACGGCCTTCTTCACGATGAACGGGTGGGTCAGTATCGGCCTCTTCGCGTTCCTTGCGCTGGACGGATGGTTTGTGAGGTGACCGATGATAGGTGAACGGGAGAGACCATTGCGAATCGGCGGGGTGCCCTATCTGAACGGGCAGCCGCTGACGGCGTGGCTCCGTTCGGACTCATGCGACGCGGACGTGGAGTATGTCGAAGAGGTGCCGTCCCGGCTGGCAGAGCTGTTAGCCGCCGATTCCTTAGATGTCGCCATCGTATCGAGTATTGAGGCGATCCGAAACTCGCGCGTCCTCGCTCTCCCCGACATGTCCATTGCCTGCGACGGGCCGGTGCGGAGCGTACGAATCTTCTCGAAGGTTCCTGTCCAGAGGATCAGAACCCTCGCGGCGGATAACAGTTCCTTAACATCTGTTGCGCTGGCCCAGGGCCTGTTGAAGGAATCCTATGGCCTGACGGTGAATACATACACAATGCCGCCCGACCCTGTCGCCATGCTGGATTCGTGCGATGCGGCCGTTATGATCGGTGATCGAGCGCTGCTCGGCGTGGATGCGCCTCACGTTCTGGACCTGGGGGCGGCGTGGAAGGAACACACAGGCCTGCCGTTCGTCTTTGCATTGTGGCTGGTGAACGACCCAGCCGTGGGAGCGCGAGCGCATAGCATCTTGCGCAGAGCCCATGCGTGGGGATGTGCGCGACGGGCACAGATAGCCCGCGATTGGAGCAGGGCAAGGGGCATGCCCCGCGACATGGCAACCGAGTATCTGGTAAGCATCATGCAGTATGATCTGGATGCGGCCAAGCGCGCCGCTCTCGACCGTTTCTCCGAGATGTGCGGCGCTTGCGGCCTGACCGACTCCGCGCAGCGGGTCCGGTATGTCACGGTATGACGCTTTACCCCTGGTGCGCAGCAACGAGCGGTCTGGATGTGGTAAGAGGGCACAGACGGTACGTACGATGAGCGATTGTCAAGCTGATGTCTTGGTTGTTGAAGATGACCCCAACGATCTCGAACTGACGCTGCGGGCGCTGAAGCGCCATCATCTCGCCAACGAGGTGCAGGTGGCCCGCGACGGGGCTGAGGCGGTGCGACTGCTCTTCGGCGAAGACGAGAACACGCCCGTCTCGCCTCCGCCGAAGGTCATTCTGCTGGACCTCAAGTTGCCGCGCATGTCGGGCCTCGAGGTGTTGCGCAAGATCAAAGGCGATCCTCGCACGCGGCGCATTCCCGTGGTGATGCTGACCTCGAGCCAGGAGGATCGCGACATCGCCGAGTGCTACGAAGCGGGCGCCAACAGCTACATCGTCAAGCCCGTCGAGTTCGAGCGGTTTGTCGAGGCGATGCGCGTGGTGGGGCTCTTCTGGATGGTGGTGGCTTCCAACCCGGGCGCCAGCATGCCGCAGGAGACGCCCGCCGCGTGAATGTCGTCCTTCGCCGCGCGGAGCCGGTACCAGGCCGAGGGCTGTGCCTCGTCCGCGGCGACATCACCGAAGAGCAGGTGGACGCCATCGTCAACGCAGCCAACGAGAGACTGCAGCACGGAGGCGGCGTTGCCGCTGCCATAGCCCGCAGGGGTGGTCCGACGATCCAGCGGGAGAGCGACGCCATCGGATTCGTGCCCACCGGAGGCGCCGCCGCGACTTCGGCAGGCAATCTGCCATGCCGGTTCGTGATCCACGCTGTCGGTCCCATCTGGGGTTCCGGCGATGAAGACCTCAAGCTGCGCAGCGCAGTCCAATCGGCGCTGGCCGAAGCCGACCGCGTCGGCGCAGCCTCGATCTCCCTGCCTGCCATCAGCAGCGGGATCTACGGCTTCCCCAAGGACCGATGCGCGCGGGTGATGATCGCGGCCATCGTGGATTATCTGAAGGAGCGTCCCGGCTCGACGGAGGAGGAGGTACGTCTGTGCCTCTGGGATGAGCCGACAGTGCGAGCATTTGAAGCCGCGTGGGACGCCGCCATAGCCACCGAACCCACACAGGAGGCGCCATCGTGAGCGCTCGGCTCTGCAGCCGCATCGAGACCATGTTGCCGCGTGTGATCGAGACCCGCCATTATCTCCATCAGCGCCCGGAGCTCAGCGGTCAGGAAGAGGAGACGGCGGCATTCGTCGCTCGTCGGCTGGCGGATCTCGGTCTGCGCCCGCGCACCGGCATCGGCGGCCACGGCGTGTATGCGGACATTGAGGGGCGGTCAGCCGGCCGAACCATCGCGCTGCGCGCCGACATGGATGCGCTCCCCATTCAGGAGGAGTCCTGCCTGCCCTACGCATCCGAGCGGGCCGGCGTGATGCACGCATGCGGCCACGACGGCCATACGGCTCTCCTTCTCGCTGTGGCCGAAATCCTGCGCGACGAGATGCGCGACCATGACGGCCGCGTTCGTCTCATCTTTCAGCCTGCCGAGGAAACGGTGGGCGGCGCGCTGCGCATGATCAAGGACGGCGCCATGGACGGCGTTGATTGCGTCGTCGCGCTCCACGGTTGGCGGCATCTCCCGCTGGGCCATATCGGCCTGCGCAGCGGTCCCTCCATGGCGGGAGCGGGCGTGTTCGACATAGAGGTACGCGGCCGCGGGGCTCATGCAGCGTATCCGCATTTGAGCGCCGATCCCATCGTCACGGCCGCGAAGATCGTGCTCGCGCTCCAGACCGTGGTGAGCCGGGAGATCAATCCCATCGAGCCGGCGGTGCTGACGGTTGCCCGCATGGAAGCCGGTACGGCCTACAACATCATCCCGGATGTCGCCCGTCTGGCTGGCACGGTGCGCACCCTGACCCCCGAGACGCGTGACAGGATCGAGGCGGTTGTGCGTCGGATCGTGCAGGGCGAGTGTGCAGCGTCGGGTGCGGTCGCCGAGATCGCCTATCACCGGGGATCGCCGCCGGTGATCAACGATGCCCGGGTGGTCGCGCTCATCCGTCGCGCGGCGGTCGAGGCGGTCGGCCCGGATGCCGTCTCGGATCTCGTGGAGCCTTCGATGGGCGCCGAGGACTTCGCCTACATGATCGAGCGAGCCCCGGGAGCCATGTTCCGCCTCGGGCTGGGCGACGGCCCGGCCGGGCACACCTCGACATTCGACTTCGACGACCGCGCGCTCGGAGTCGGGATAGAGGTGATGTGCCGAACGGCCCTGCTGTATCTCGCGCACGGCCTTGCGCCGTCGGTGCCAGCGACGTGACCCATCCGGCCACGGACTTCCACGGCACGCTGGATCCGCTCAGCGTCCTCTCCGCCGTCGAACGCAGCCTGTGCGAGTGGTACCGGTCGCTGGCGGACGCGATGCCCGGAGCATCGTACATCGAGGAGGCCGATCACGCGAGAGTGACGAGCCCGGTGGCGCATCCTGCATGCAACGCCGTCCTGGGCGCGAAGCTCGAACGATCCAACGTCGCCGAGCGCATCCGGGCCGTTCTTTCGGACTTTGAACGGCGAGGTTCTCCCGCGCTATGGTGGGTCGGCCCCACCTCGAAACCGGTGGACCAGCATGCGTATCTCATGGCGGCAGGGCTGGAACTCACAGAGACGCTCTACGGCATGGCGGCGGACCTCCAGTGCATGCCCGATGCGCCTCCGACCCCGGCAGGCTGGATGGTCGAGGTTGTGAAGTCGCCGCACCAACTGGCCGACTGGATGCGGCCTTTCGCCGACGCCTTCCATATGTCCGGCGATGTCCTGCGCGACCTCGCTCCGATCGGGCAGTCACTCCTGTCGGTCGGATCGCCGATCCGTCTTCTGGTGGGCAGCCTGGACGGCAAGCCCGCATCCTGCGCAGCACTGATGCTGGGAACGGGCGTGGCCGGCCTCTACTACGTGGGGACGCGAGCGGCGCTCCGGCGGATCGGGTGCGCATCGGCGCTGGTTGTCGCAGCCATGCGTGCGGCGCGCGATGAGGGCTACCGTCTGTGCGTGCTCCACTCATCGCCTCTGAGCGTGGACCTGTACCAGCGGCTCGGGTATATGGAATACTGTCGCCTGCGCACGCTGCTATGGAAGCCGTCTTCGCAGCGCCGGCGCTAGCTGCAGCCTATCTATCGAACCCTCCGGAGGATACCTGCCAGACGCATGGCTGAGGAGATGCCAGCCCACGACCTCGAAGGTTCCGTCGGGATCGTCGAGCGTCGCTATCATACGTTCGCCACACCCGACGATCCGTTCGTGCTCGAAAGCGGAGCCTCGTTGCCCGAGGTGACGACGTGTTTCGAGATGTACGGCGAGCTGAACGCCGCCGGCGACAACGTCATTCTGATCGAGCACGGCATCACCGGCAGCTCGCATGCCGCCGGTCGCTTCAAACCCGACAGCAAGTATGCGGGATACTGGGACGCTCTCATCGGTCCCGGGCGAGCCATGGACACCGATCGGTTCTGCGTGATCGCTCCCAACGCTCTGGGCGGGTGCCGCGGCACCACCGGCCCGAGCAGCCTCGATCCCCGAACGGGCAAGCCCTACGGTTCACGGTTTCCGGGCATCACCATCCGCGATATGGTGCGCGCCCAGCGGCCCTTCCTCACTGATCTAGGGGTGCGTCGCATTCGCATGGTGATCGGCGCGTCTATGGGCGGCATGCAGGCCATCGAGTGGGCGGCCACCTATCCGGAGATGGTGGACGGTCTCTGCATGATCGGCTCGAACGCTCGCCAGACGGCGCAGGCGGTAGCCTTCAATCACTGCATGCGCCGAGCCATCATCTCCGATCCCAACTGGCGCGGAGGCGACTACTACGACTCAGAGCCGCCGTCCGTCGGGCTGGCCATTGCGCGCATGATCGGGCACATCACCTACCTCAGCGAGATGCGTCTCGAGCGCGAGTTCGATCTGCAGGCCCTCACCCCCTGGCCTGCGCCGGAGCGCGACGACTACGTGCGGTTCGCGGTCGAGGAATACCTCGAGGAGGAAGGCCGCAAGCTGGTTCATCGGTTCGATGCCAATACCTACGTGTGGGTGAGCAGGGCCATAGACCTGCATGATCTCAGCCGAGGCCGGGGCTCCATGCGCGAGGCGCTGAGTCTCATTCGCGCGCGGACGCTCATGATCGGCATCCAGAGCGACTGGCTCTTCCCGCCCGAGCAGGTGCGCCGTCTGACCGACGAGATGCGCGCAGCCGGCGTGGATGCGACCTACTGGGAGATGGAGTCCGCGTCGGGGCATGATGCGTTTCTGGACGAGCAGGAGAAGCTCGCCGAGCCGATAGGCAGGTTCCTGGCCGACGCGCCGTGATCGCGTTTCGGTCCCCAGGAGAAAGGACATTCCGATGACCGACAGGATTGCGCTAGCCCTGTTACCGCATCCGGACGATATGGAGATACTGTGCGGCGGCACGCTCATCCGTCTACGGGAGGCCGGATGGCAGGTGCATGTCGCAACGATGACGCCCGGCGATCAGGGCTCGCCCGATCAGCCGCGCGAGGTGATCGCCGCCATACGCCGCGAGGAGGCTCGGAAGGGCGCGGAAGCGATCGGCGCTGCGACCTACACGTGTCTCGAGTTCGACGACGTGCGGATCGTGTTCGACAACGATGCCCGCATGCGCGTTGCCGCCATGCTGCGCAAAGTGAACCCGGCGCTGGTCATCACCACCGCTCCGGACGACTACATGTTCGATCACATCATCACGTCGCAGCTTGTGCGTGATGCCTGCTTCAACGCGCCCATGCCCAACTATGTCACGCCCGGGGGCGAACCCCCGACATCGTCGGTGCCCCACCTGTACTACACCGACACCCTCGAGGGGCATGACATGTTCGGGCGACGGATCGAGCCGTCTTGCTTCGTGGATATCTCAGCGCAGATGGAGCGCAAGGCGGCGGCGCTGGCATGCCACGAGAGCCAGCGCGCCTGGTTGCTGAAGCAGCACGGTCTCGACGACTATATCGGCGCCATGCGACGATGGTGCGCCCGACGCGGCGAGGAGATCGGCGTCGCGTATGCGGAGGCGTTTCGTCAGCATCGGGGCCATCCGCACGCGCAGAACGATCTCGTCGGCGAGACGCTCGCATAGGTCTCGCAGGCACGCACGCCACGCCCGACCGCCGTCGGCGCGACCGGTCACTGAGAGTCGTTGCTTGCCGCCCGGGCGCCGGTCTGCGCGTCCGGGTCCTGCTCTCCAAGGAAGTAGCGGACGTTGACGATCACCACGCCGGGGCGCTGCGATAGGTACATCTTGACCAGCGGCCCATTGGCGTTGTGCAGCAGCCCGTGCCACCACTTCGTTGACACGAACTCCGGCAGCACGACCGTCACGATGTGGTTGTCCCGCTCCTTCTGCACTTCGTCGAGATAGGCCATCAGCGGCCCGATGAACGAGCGATAGGGCGAGGGCAGGATGACCAGCGGAATCTCCTCGCCGACATGCTCTTCCCACTCGCGTTTGAGCCGCGGAACCTCGTTGGGGTCGGTCTCAATGTGTATCGCCCGGCAGTCGTAGCTCAGGCTCCTGCCGTACTCGAGCGCGGGGAACACGCCTCGGTGCAGGCTCGGCACCAGGATCAGCACCGTGTTTGCCCGTTGCGCCTTCGCAGCATCGGCCGACTGCCTCGTGGGCGGCTCCGGCCCGGTGAACACGCGGCGGACCGGCGGGCCCGACTGGATGGTCAGGCGGCTGCGCACGAACTCATAGTGGCGGCTGATGGCTCGGAACATGAGAACCAGAGCGGTGACGACGAAGATGACGATCCAGGCTCCGTCGCGGAACTTCTCGAAAGCGATGATCAGGAGCACGATGAAAGTGCAGCACGCTCCCAGGCCATTGATGACGGCCTTCATGGCCCAGCGCGGTCCCCGCTCGGTCTGCCAGTGGCGCACCATGCCCGTCTGCGAGAGGGTGAATGCGGTGAAGACTCCCACAGCGTAGAGGGGGATGAGCCGGTCAACGCTGCCGTGGAAGGCAACGACGAGCACAATCGCGAACAGCGCCAGCAGCACGATCCCGTTGGAGAACACGAGTTTGTCGCCCTGGTTGGAGAGCTGGCGCGGCAGGAACCTGTCTCGCGAAAGGATGGCGGCAAGCCTCGGAAAGCCGGCGAAACTGGTGTTGGCAGCGAAGACCAGCAGGGTCATCGTCGCGATCTGCATCATGTAGTAGGCAGCAGAACCACGCCCGAATACGGTGCCCGAAAGCTGATCGATCACCGCTGGCGATGTGTATCGGCCATGGTGACCATAGACCACGCCGACACGGACGGCTAGCGTCGTGATGCCGATGAACAGACCCGAGAGAATGACCGCCATCATGGCCAGCGTCTTCGCTGCGTTGGGCGAGGCTGGCTTACGGAACTCCGGCACGCAGTTGGTGATCGCCTCGGTGCCCGTCATCGCGGCGCATCCACTGGCAAACGCCTTGAGCACCAGCGCGATGAGCGCCAGACCTGCGAGGTCTGTGGCCGGGTGGTAAGCCTCGGGCGGCAGCTCGCGGTTCACATATTGCGTGTGCAGCGCGTAGCCGAACGACGGACCGAACAGCCCCAGGATGATCATGATGCCGGCCATGGTCACGAAGAAGTAGGTCGGCACGGCGAACACGGTGCCTGTTTCCCTGAGACCTCGGAGGTTCGCGATGCACAGGAGGACGATCAGGACGACGCACACTTCGACGCCTCGCTGGGAGAGCGCCGAGAGGGCGGGCGTGTGAATGATGTTCTGGACGCCGGAGGCAATCGAGACGGCAACGGTCAGCACATAGTCTATGAGCAGGGCGGCGCCTGCGATGAGCCCCGGCATGGCGCCGAGATTCTCCTTGCTGACGACGTACGAGCCGCCTCCCGACGGGTAGGCGAAGATGGTCTGCCAGTAGGAGACGACGACGACGGCAAGCAGCGCCACGATGGAGAGCGTGATGCCGACGGGCAGCGATCGGTACAACTGAGTGTGCACGGCCCATAGGCCGGCGGCGCCGAGCACCAGCAGGATTTCCTGGGCGGCGTAGGCCGACGACGAGATGGCGTCCGATGCGAAGACGGGCAGCGCGATGATCTTGGGCAGACGGGTCGTCTCGGCTTGCTCGGTGGCGATCGGTCTGCCGAACAGCAGCAGGCGAAGCGGGTTGATCGGGTGGATGCCCTGACGCTTGACCTGGCGCGCCCGGAGTGTGCTGTCAGGCATGGTGGGCCTCCTGTGCTGATACTCTCTCCGGCGCAACCGCATCGAGACGCCTGCGCATGGCGGATGTGAGCTCATCTGCGCACAGAAGCCGATTGACCGGCAGATCGGCATTCTGCCACAGGTAGTTGGCGAGCAGTTCCTCGCCGATAATCCGCCAGAGGTCGGCGGGTCTTTCAAAGGCCCGTTGAGCGTGGCGGACCGCATGGGCTTGCGCCTGATCGGCGACGTCGTGCCGAACCTCCACGGCGCAGGTTTCGATGGTCTGGGACGGCGTGGATACGGAGAAGGTCATGCGCACCCCTGAAGTCGTCTCCTCGATGGAATGGGCAGGCCTGACCCGGTAGCCGTTCACGGCGATCACCGGCGCGGGAGCACCGGAGCTTTCCGACAGAGCGGCCGAGACAACCCCCCGCAGCATGTCGGTGGTGAACGGTTTGCGCAGAAGGTCCCGGGCTCCGAGCGTCATTGCCTCGCGGGCCAGGTCCACCGTCCCATAGGCCGTGATGATGATCACGCGGCAGTTCGGGTCGGTCCGACGCATGGCCTGGAGCACGTCCAGACCCTGAGGTCCCGGCATCCTCTGATCCAGCAGCACGAGATCCCACGAGCGGCCGTCGGCGAACTTCTCGATCGCCTCGACGCCGTCGGAAGCTGTCTCCACTTCGTGCCCCACGTGTCGCAGAGCGAGGCTCACCATCAATCGTATGTTGTGTTCGTCGTCTACCAGCAAGATGCGTGCCATAGGCTTTCCTTATGCCCGATGAGGGCTCCCAGCATTGTTCTGCATGTCGTGTTCGTCGGCAAGCGGCAGACGTATCGTAAACGTGCTTCCGTGCCCGACCACACTGCTCACGAGGATGTCGCCGCCATGCGCGCGAACGATGGATCGCGCGATGGACAGACCGAGTCCGGCTCCGCCCTGACTGCTGCCCGGCACCTGCACAAAGCGATCGAAGACCTGCTCGATGTAGTCGGGAGGGATCCCGTCGCCCGTGTCGGTTACGGCGAACTCCACCGCAGACGGCGGGCCCGCCGCATGGCGGACGTTCAGGGTGACCGTACCGCCAGGCGGACTGTGTCGGATGGCATTGGTCAGCAGATTCACGAGTGCGCGCCCGAGTTGGGTGCGATCGGCTCTGATGGTCGGCAGCCTATCGGTTGCCGCCACCCTCAGGCCAATGCCTCGCGAGCCCGCGGCCGTCGCGACGGCGTCGCACGCCGAGCGCGCGAGTTCCGACGGAGCGACGCTCTCGAAGTTCGGCGGCATCCGACCCGATTCGAGCCGCGTTATGTCGAGCAGGTCGCGCGTCAGGCGATCGAGCCTCTCGAGGTCCACGCGCTGCGCCTCAACGACTTCGCGTTGCTGGTCGCTAAGCGGACCCACGGCGCCCTCCGTCAGAAGCTGAACCGATAGCAGGAGCGATGTCACCGGGGTGCGCAGTTCGTGGGATGCGACGCTCACGAACTCGGTCTTGAGCCGGTCGAGGTCTCGGATGGATGTCACATCCTCGAGGACCACGACTGCGCCCAGCAGCGTGGCGTCATCGTCCAGCATTGGAGACGCCCGCAGCCGATACACGCGGTCGCCGCCTTCACCGCGCAGCGTGATCCAGTTGCGGTCGGGGTCGTTGTTGGGCAACCGGGCGGGACCCGTGACATCGTGGACGGCGTCGAGGATGCGAGGATCGCCGACGATGCTCGCCGCCTCCTGACCCCTGGCTCGATCCGCCGGCCCGAACACGCTCTCTGCCGCCCGGTTGAGATGCAGCACGCGCCCGCGCGCGTCCGTGACGATCACCGGATCATACAGGCTCTGGAGAGCCTGATCGCTCATCCGCTCGGCGAGATGGACCCGACGCTCCTCGGCATCTCTGGCCTCGCGAAGGCGAGCGGCCATCCGGTTGACGGCGCCTGCCAGCACGCCGATTTCATCGGTGCGGTCAGCTTCGATGTGCTGGTCGAGCTTGCCGGCCCCGATCTCGTCCGCCCGGGCGGCGATATCCAGCAGGGGGGTCAACGCTGAGCGAACCATTCCTATCGAGATCGCGGCCGCCACCAGCAGCGCCGCCAGCGTGCCTGCCATGGCCAACCATGAGGCGCGCTGCGCTTCGGCCTTTGCCCGTGCGTCGGCTCGCAGAATGGCGTTCTGGTTAAGAACCAGGATGTCATGAACCCGGGCCTTGAGGGCATCATAGCCGGGCCTGAGCCTGGCCTTGTAGAGGCCGTACGCATCCCGCGGCGGCATGGGGGACGATGCATCCATCAGTCGGCGCATGTCCCGAACGTATGCATCGAACCGGGATTCCACCTCCGAGGACATCTGCATCTCGCCGTCTTCGGTGATGTTGTTGGCTTCCGTACGGTGCGCCTCGGTGAACCGTTGCGCGCTGGTCTCGAACTGGATGCGCGCTCGGTCCGATGCTCCCGCCAGAAAGTAGTTGGCGGCGCTCTCCATCCGTTCCAGCGCCTCGTTCATGCGCAGGACGGCCTCGACGCTCTTGTAGTTGTCCTGAACGATGCGTTCGATGCTGCCGCCCAGGTGGAACAGGCTGAAGACAGCGCCCATCATCACGCTCAGCATCACCGCTGCCGTGAGGATATGGCTCGCCAGCAACTGCGAACGCAGGTTCTTCTTCACGATATGCACAACTCCGCCGCACTCCCCAAAGCAAGGAGGCCGGAAGACGGACTTCCCAGCGCTCTGTCTCCCAAAGCGCGGACTGTCTGTCTCCCGGCCTCCTTCACGCCTGGCGCCGTCTCTGCCGGACGCCGCCCTGCCTTCTGGCAACCGAACTTATTCTGTTGTCGTGCCCCGATGGCCGGAGCCTACGTCATGCCGCTCGCCGCGATGGACTCAATCGCTCTTCGACGTTCGCGTCGAGTACATATACCTCCATTTGCTCTGCGGCAGCCACGTCCACGTCGCAGTAACTGCGAAGCACTCTCGCTCCGACGATTTCGCCCACGATTGCCTCGATCTCGCCATGGTGGATGCTCCGCAGCTCATGTCGCGCGCTGCGTATGAGCCTCGCCCCTTCCTGCGACACAGCAAGCTTCGCCTCGGTGTGGGTAAATATGCCCCGGCACCGGACGATCACAAGGTCGCCGACGATGTGCGCTCGAACATCGGCAGGGCCCCTGCCCTGTTGTTCCCGTTGGAACCGCACGACCGCGTTGGCGATCTGCGCCTCCACTTCGCCCTTCGTGGGCCGAACCACGGCGGCTCCCCCTGTACTGCCTGCCGAAATGCATTGGACCGGCTCGCTCGGAGCGCCGCTACGCTCAGAGACGCTGCCGGTCCCCATATCGCACCTGACCGCACCGGCGGCCCGCTGCATCTGTCAACCGATACGCTGTTTGCAGGCACAATCTAGCACCGGGCATCGAGAGATGTCAACACCGCCTATGTCCAGTCTTCGTTGTGCAGGGGTCTCTCCGATTGGCTGCTCAGGGGCTCTGTCTGCAAGCTGACGCGCGTTCGCACGATGCCAGACACGCTCCCCTCATTCGTTATCCCCGCGTGTGGTCGGCAGGGACCAAAAGGCCCGTTGGTGTGTCCCGGCCTTCGCGGGAATGACGGCCATGGATGCGCTGGCGGCACGGGTTGGGGCACGTTGCAACGTGCCCCTACGGGACGGCGACCCGCCGCGTCATCGAGCCGCAGCTAGCGCGTGTGTCGTAGGGGCGCATCAGCCGAACGATCAGCGTCGCAACCAGACGGACGCAGGTCCGAACCGGCTGGTGCGCCCGTGTTCCGCGCGGCAGCGAAAGCATTACGGATGGCGAGTGCGAACGCATGGAACTGCGAACGTGGCGATGAGAGCGCTGAGGGTCATCCCTGCGTTCGGTCTTGATCTCTGAGCATCTCTCTCAGCGTGCCGACGGGCTGCAGCGTTCCATCCTCGGCCTCGAAGTACCAGTGATCCCAGCCGTTACAGGGGGCGCCGTTGGACAGCGAGCTTCCCAGCCGGTGGATGCTCCCCTCCTCGGCGCCCCGCCGCAGATGCCCGGAACTGGTGACCACCGCCTGCAAGGACGAGTCGCGGCGAAAGCACAGCGTCTGTCCGGGTCGCAGGATCCCTCTCTCGACGAGGGTTCGGAAGGGGATACGTTCGGGCCGACGCCGCTCGTCGCCGGCCAGCAGGGGATCGGGGATCACGTCCGCGATGCGGCGTCGGGCGGCCTCTGCATAGGTCGGTTCCCGCTCGATGCCGACCCATCGGCGCTGGAGCCGCTTGGCTACGGCGCCAGTCGTTCCGCTGCCGAAGAAAGGATCGAGGATGAGGTCGCCCGGCCGGGTTGAGATGACGACGATCCGCTCGATCAACGCTTCGGGTTTCTGGGTGGAATGGAGTTTGCGCCCGTCTGCCTTGAGCCGCTCGGACCCGCAGCATATCGGCAACCGCCAATCGCTGCGCAGTTGCTTGCCGCCGTTGAAGATCTTGGCTGCGTGGTGGTTGAACGTGTGACGGCTCCGATCCGATCGAGCTGCCCAGATGAGCGTCTCGTGGGCGTTGGTCAGCCGGACGCCGCGAAAGTTGGGCATGGGATTGGACTTCACCCAGACCACATCGTTGAGAAACCAGAAGCCGAGATCCTGCATGAGGGCGCCCAGCCGGTAAATGTTGTGGTAGGTGCCGATGACCCAGATCGCGCCGTTGGGCTTCAGCAACCGACGGCACTCGGACAGCCATGCGCGGCTGAACCGATCGTAGTCGGCGAAGCTGCCGATCTTGTCCCATGCGTCGTCCACCGCGTCCACAAGGGACTCGTTGGGCCGCCACAGCTCGTTTCGCAGCTGCAGGTTGTAGGGCGGATCGGCGAAGATGAGATCGAACGTCGCGTCGGGCCATGCCGCCATCACCTCGATGCAGTCGCCGACGATGACGCTGTTCACGGGCACCACGTCATGATCGCTCATATCGTTTTCAGTATGTCTCACAATGGACATCCGGACGCTTCGCGGCGGCTTCGCGAGGGCGCGATCGCACTGCCGGCCCGCGAGTGTCTCCCGGTTGGCGACACCCTGGCGGCCTTGCGATCGTCCGTATGGATGACAGGACGCCGCATGGCACGCGACACGACATGCAACGACAAGGCATCCTGAAGGAGGAGGCACACCCATGACAGCGCTGCTTGCGGCGGTCGTCGCACTCTCATCTGGTCCGCGCGGACCCGTGCTTGGCATCGCCGACACGCAGTTCACGCTGAATGGCCGCCCGACGTTTCTGCTCGGAATCAGCTATTATGGCGGGCTCGGCGCTCCCGAGGGCATCGTACGGCAGGACCTCGATACCATGAAGAAGCACGGTTTCAACTGGATTCGCGTGTGGGCAACCTGGGCGGTCAACGACTTTGACGTGTCTGCCGTTGATGCCGAGGGCGCGCCGCGAGAGCCCTTCATGGGCCGACTGGTCAGGCTCGTGGACGAGTGCGGCAAGCGCGGCATGGTTGCCGACGTGACGCTCTCGCGCGGACGGTCGGCCATCGGGGGCGGCATACCGTCGTACGACTCGCATCGGCAGGCCGTACGCTCGATCATGACGGCGCTTCGGGGCAGGCGCAACTGGTATCTGGATCTCGCGAACGAGCGGGACGTCCGAGACGCGCGCTACGTCCCGACACGCGAAGTGCATGACCTGCGCGCCCTCGCGCGGGATCTCGACCCCCTCGTGCCGGTCACCGCATCGTTCGGCGGTCACGATCTGGGCGAGCCCTACGTGCGCGAGGCGCTGATCGAAGCCGGGCTGGACTTCGTCGCTCCGCACCGGCCGCGCCATGCAGGATCTCCGGCAGAGACCGAGAAGCACACGCGCGAATGCATCGCCGCCATGCGCCGCATTGGGAGGCTCGCGCCGGTTCACTATCAGGAGCCGTTCCGGCGAGGTTACGGCGACTGGCAGCCGACCGCTGCGGACTTCCTGACCGATCTGCGCGGCGCCGTGAGGGGTGGGGCGGCCGGATGGTGCCTCCATAACGGCAGCACGCGCGATGGAACCGTGTCGAAGCCGTGGCGCTCGTTCGACCTGCGCGAGCAAGGGCTCTTCGTCCAGCTAGACGAGCAGGAGATGACGGTGGTGCGCGAAGCAGCCGGCGTCGTCCGGCAAGCCTTGAAGGTCCGCTAACCTCGGCGAGGTCACAGCGCGGCTTCCATCCTCTGGATGCACGCGCGCTCACGCGCCGCCGCCTGCCGCAGCAGCTCGTCTTTCTCCGGGGCTGGCATCTCCTTGTGGCTGCAGCGGGCGACGAGGTCAGCGACCGCAGCGTACTCGGCAGACAGCGCCTCGGCGTCAGGCGCCAGGTCGCCGATCTCCTTCAGGAAGCTCGCCGCGTGCGCGCGGCATTCGGCCCATACGGTGCCGTTCCACCAGTTGCCGTGGCTGGCGCCATGTCCACGATGCACGGCCTCGACCCAGTTCTGGTAGGCATTCGGACCCACGCCGTAGTCTTCCGATGTGTGGTCCTCTGGATGACGCCAGAGGTCCACGGCATAGGCAAGCGCCGCTCTGACGGCCCTGGCCCTTTCGGCAGGCTCGACGCGGTCGAGGATGTAGAAGTCCATGTGGACTTCGTCGCACAGCTCCGACCAGGTGCCGAAGGTCAAATGGGCAGGCGGGAAGCCCATTCCGGGCCAGGGTTGGGCGGTCAAGAAGCCCGTGTCGTCGTAGCCGGTGATCAACTGGTACTCCATGTTGACCAGCATGCACGGAGCGCCCCGGTCGAGGGCAGCGCGGAGGCGTACCTCCGAAGCGGCGCGCTGTTCGGGAGGAGTCTCGGCATGATGGAAGCCCAGCTCGGTGACTGCGATGCCGACATT
>Ga0067045_1028498_pt1 | contig 32342 bp, 25 predicted proteins | sample TerdegcTABiofilm_FD_59184 | JGI IMG/M metagenome (GOLD analysis project Ga0067045, IMG submission 59184) | Combined Assembly of (Gp0054472, Gp0054536) Wastewater bioreactor microbial communities from Singapore -Terephthalate degrading...
CACTTCCGTCACCCCTACCTCCTCCGCCGTTAACCGTACCTGTCCGGAAACCAGCGGCGAGGTACTTTTCTCGCAGCAAAGAAAAAGAAAGAAAAATAAGACCAGGCAGAAAACGTATCTGAAACATTTCATCGGAAATTCTGACCCTATCTCCATATAACCTCCCGGAATGGATTCTCGAAAATGAATCGTAATAAATTACAGGGGAGAAAATGGTAGGAAAAGAGAGGATAATCCCCATAGCAGAAATAACGATTTTTTCCCATAATACCCTCCCTATTAGGGACATCGTTTTTCCAACGAATTAACTTCTGTCAAAACTTAGCGAAGAAGAAGAAAAATTTCAAGAATAGTTTACCGCTTCTGAAAAAAGTACTACCTTCGCTAAATCTGCACCCTGAATTTCTTAATTAAATGCTTTTTCGCATCGATATCTGTAATCAGCATCTGATGAAATGTTTACTTTTTCTTCTGAGCGAAATTCCATTTTTCTGGTAAGGTCTAACCATTCCCGATGTAATCGCAATAAAGATATACTTGGGTCATCATGGTTTTATAAAAGGTAAAAGCCCCGCTTTGAACGGGGCTTCCTCTTACAAAATCATTCCCAAATTATTTCATAAACAGCATTTTCCTGGCCTGCACAAAATCACCGGCCTGGAGACGATAGACATACACTCCGGATGCAACTGAATTGCCTCGATCATCCTGACCATTCCAGATCACCTGGTGGCTGCCGGCTTTTCGGGGTTCATCAACCAGGGTGCAAATCAGACGACCTACTATATCAAAAATCTGCAACCTCACCTTCCCATCCCTGGGCAGGTCAAAGGCAATGGTGGTGGCGGGATTGAAGGGATTGGGATAGTTCTGACGTAAGCAAAACTCGCTGACGGTTGGTACTGATTGATCAAGCATGGTGAAGACCGTATCTACTTTCAAATGAATCGGAATGACTAACTGTGGTTTCTGCGGATCGTTGCTAAAGATTTGTAAACTGGACCAGAAATGGCCCAACGGAAAATCTTCAGTTTTTAAGGTGAGCTGTAAATCCATCTGAGCCCCTGGGGCCAGAGTTCCTCCCACCGGCTGCACACTTACCCAGCTGCGACAGGTAATAAGAATAGCCATCTGGTCATGTAAATACGGCTCATTATAAGCAATGTAAAAACCGTCTGTTGCCTGACCATTTTGCATTCCCACGGTATAAGCATTTTCCAAATTTGTCAGATTTTTATATTGCAATACCATATTGCCGTTGTCATACAGGATGAGCTGAAAGCTATAAGGGCCATAACCAGTGGCCGTATACATATTATCCCACTGGGCGATGAATCGGTTGTTTTCCTGCAGATAATACAGTTTGCTTTCACTCAACATATTCAGATTATCCCATAATGGGGCGATCATACTGCGAGGAGCGAGATTGCTGGGAAGAATAGTGTTATTGTAACTTACTGAATAGGTGTTGAAACTAACCCATCCATTGCTGCACACTCGCAATGCGGTGAAGTTCTCTCCATAAAATGGAAAAGTAAATCCGAGGGTTATGGGATTGCTGGTAACGTTAATTCCGCTGATTGGAATCAGCGTCCCGTTTCCGCCAGAGATTTCAATCCAGTCGTAAACCGGACCGCCGAGTTCGTCACTGTCAATCCAGATATGGCCGAAACTATCGTTCCCGCCCGAGCCTTCTAAAACAGAAACTCCTGGCTGGTAATTGCCGATCTGCGCCGTGAAGATTAATTGACCGGCCCCAGTATTATGTATGGTTATTGGGACAACAGTAGAATCGTTGGAGTGCATCGCCACACTTAAACTATCTGGCATGACCATAATGGCCGGTGCCAGCATACCTCTTCCACTTAAATAAACCGGATAAATAAAATTAACCGGGTCGTTATTCAGGATCAGCAGAGTATCGGTATAATACAACGTATCGTCAGGCATGAATTGAAGATGGATGGTCTGCTGACCGCCGGGCGCCAGCCTCAGACTGCTCTCCAGCACTCCGAATTGGGGACTCTGGGTCTGAAATTCACGGATGACCAGGGAATCCTGGCCAGTATTCTGGATGAGCAAAGGCTGACTGATCACACTATTTATAAACGCATCAGGAAACGAGATGTGCTGAGTTGAACTGAGAATCCTGGCTCCCTGCCGCACCCGGATGGCTAAAGTATGCTGCCAGCTGTATCCTCCTCCGGCTGACATACGGATAATAAGCTCCTGGGTGGTATTGTGCGGTGTGGCTGGATCAGCAGAAATAGCTAAAGGAGCGGTGGTCACCGCCTGGCCAGAAAGAATATCGCCCACTGTCAAAGTGTCCGCCGCTACCACTAAAAACGGACTACTGTTGGTGGCATTGACCTGCACATCCTGTGCGGGATCCACTCCCAGATTTTGCAAAGTAAAGACGATCTGCGCCTGTTCACCTGCCTCGAGAATGAAATTGTAGTTGGAGGCGGAATCGATAATCGAATAATTGTTGGCAATGACAAATGGGCCTGAACTGGGGATCAGCCGACCTTCGATGGCATCGATATCGAAACCGGCATCCGGAACGGTCTGTAGTCCATCCCCATCATCCTCAATGCGAACATAACGGAACTGATTTAAACCACTGCCGGACAAATCAAAATCCTGTGTACCCCATCTCATTCCTAAACTGGTCCATGGACCGTTCCAATCCTGGCTGATTTTAACCGTGTAACCTTCGGGGGTAGCATCATTTTCAAAAATCCGAAAATCGCTGCCGGGATAGTCGGCTATGTTTTCTCCCATATCTAAAACAATGTAGCCACCGCGTCCCAGCGAATAGCGAATATTATCAGGAGCTCCCAGCGCTGCCGGCGTATACCCTTCGTCACTAAAATTATTTCCCGGAATATGTGTCACAACCACTCGATAGGCATAGGTACCGATTTGTGGTTGCAATTGTACGTTTACTCGAGTCGCACCGGTGTCGGTCACCACAATATTATTAATAGTCGTCGTCTGGTATCCATTGGCAGTCACCTTTAAATTATAAGTACCGGGGAGGAGAAACTTATGAAAGTCCCCAACTTCTGGATCGGCATACACCGGCCAGAAGTTATTGGTGGTGCTGCTAATCCAGGCAATAGCTGCGACTGGTTGACCGTTCGTAGCATCGGTCACCATTCCTTTCATCCCTTTGCCTACCTGCTGGAGCAGATAAATCATGGCCGGGCGGTTCCAGCCATAATACTGTGGAATCTGAGAAATGGGGGGTGTTTTATTGAACGATACTTCTAAGGTCCAACCGACCGATCCCATTAAAGCGTAAAAGGCATCTTTGGCACTGCCGTTAATGGGATACATTCCGGAATATCCCTGAAAATAGGCCAGGGTAGGAGAATAACCAGAATTGGAAGAATATCCAGCCGCCAGATAGCTGATTGGACTGTTATCGGGACATTGATCGGGCCGATAACTCCAGGGATAGGAAACACTTTCGTCACCACCATGATTGGTCTGGCTGAGCACAAATTGATTTTCATTGATCCAATTGCGGGCAGCACGGGTCTCCGGTTGCGAAAAGGGAGCCGTGCTACCTCCCTCAAAATCCCACATATACCCCCAGTCGCGATTGATGTCTACACCGGCGTTGTTATAGCGGGACATAGACATGCGGCCATCGGGGTTAATGAATGGGTAAATCCAGATTTCGCGATTATTGACCAGATTGGTAAGTACTGGATCTGTTCCATAACTGGTGCATAATTCGCGCATAAAAAGAATGAGCACTTCTGCTCCCATGATTTCATCACCGTGATGGGCGCCATCAAAACTGATTTCCGGCTCATCCTCATCCAGCTGCACATTGTCACTAATCTTCACTGCATATAGCTGGCGAGACAGCAGAGAATACCCGTAAATATGTTTTTGAATGAGTTGTGGATAGGCGTTGATAAGGCTATCCACCAGCGTTAACGTGGAATTATAGTCGTGATAATTGGTAAACTCCGGATTTTGCAATAACTGCCGGGAATAGTCCTCTAAATCAGGGATCAGAATTTCCGGTTGATATCCCATTGTATACAATTTATCTAATTCAGAGGGAATAACATATATTTTCAAATGCTGGTCTGAGGCATAGTCAAAATTAAATTTCTGAGCGCGCAGTTGCTGCAGTTCCTGTGGGGAAGAAATTCTAACTTCCACCAACATTTCCTGCGGCCGCCAAGCGGAGAAAGCCATTTGAGAGGATAGACCCCATACTAAAATAATTAGCCAATGGAGAATTTTCATTCGCTGCTCCTATGTCGTTAAAATTATTAATTTTTTTTTCATCTCAGACAATTTTATTTCTAGATCGTCCCTTATTGATGGTATCCATTCTATTCGAAGGGAATTACCGGATACTCGAATCCGTATACTGCACGTCGTAAAGAAAAAAGCTCTTTGGCTTCTTTTAGAGACAACGGTTTAATTATTCCGGCCTGTCGACCCAGCCATACGATTTTGGCAGTATTCTCCAGTATTTCGAGTTTTTGAAAAGCGTCTTTGAGTGTCTGGCCAACGGTCAGACTGCCATGCCTCTCCAGAATAATGATATCGGTTTTTTTAATATATTTTTGAATGCTTTCTGAAACCTGAGAGGTGGATGGTCGCCCATAAGGAGCGGTAGGAACTGCTCCCAATAGCAGTACGCTCTCCGGCGTATAGGGTTTTTCCAGAGAAATGCCGGCCAGACTGAGACTCACCACATACGGTGGATGTGCGTGAATAACCGCTCTGATCTCTGGTCGTTGCCGATACACCTCGAGATGTAACCGTAATTCGCTGGACGGCTTCTGCAATTGATTGAGGGTATTTTTTTTCAGTGAAATCTTTATTAAATCAGTGGGTGTGAGCTCACCTTTGCAGACTCCACTGCGAGTGATTAAAATATCATCGGAACCCATTCGCAGGCTCAGATTTCCTTCACTACCAGTAATGTATTGCCGCTGGTATAAAATCTCTCCCATTCTTTGCAATTCTTTTTTAGCAGATTGTAGGGTCATATCACTATCATATTTCTGTGCAATATAATGCACTCAATTTTTCAATTCAAAAGCGCTTTTTAAATTTCACCCTTTTTTAAAATAAGGTTTTTACCTTTTTTGTTTTTATAACAATAACGAAAAGTATGATGGGCATCTTTGAACAGAAAGCTCTTGAGCGGTGATCTACCTGAAGCTTACCATCACTCAAATGAATTTTGAACTCCATAGGAACCCCAGATAACCCATCAATATTATAAACTCCTTGGCTAAAACTCATCTATTTGGTATCAGAATATTTAATTTTAATTGGTGAACGAAGTCTTTTTTATTTTCTTTTCAAAAAATTTAAATTTGATATTTTAATTTCACGATTGATGTTTAGTTTATCATTCATCATTAGCGATTTAAATCGGCCTGAAAATTAAGTTGATTCTTTAATGTACCAAAACTTTTTAATTGCCAGGACACTATTTCTTGATATTTCTCAATTTAAAAGTTAATTGAAATAATATGAAATATTCTCTAAATTTTGACTGATCTAAAGCAAAAATTCGGACAGGCTTTTTTTAGATTGAAATCCTTAAACACAAGCAGTTCTTGTCGAATCAGATCAGCAGGTCGTTTTATAAGATGATTATTAAATTACAAAAAAATATTTCTCGGACGGATCGAGAGAATATAGTTCATACCCTGAACCGTACTGGAATTGAATGTGAAGGCAGCGAGGCGTCTTTGTTCATTCACCTGCGGGAAAATAGATCGATCTCCTTAAAAGCAGAAATCGAAAAATTACCGGGAGTGGAAGCAGTAATCGTTGCCGATCAAAGTTATTATCTGGTTAGCCGCGAGTATCAGTCAGAGAATACGCTTATTCGGATAGATGGTGTCACCATTGGCGGTGCTGAGCCGATTGTGATTGCTGGTCCCTGTGCCGTAGAGAATCAGGATCAGATGCTGCAGACCGCCGAAATGGTTAAATCGGCGGGGATAAAAATCATGCGGGGCGGAGCTTTTAAACCACGTACCAGTCCGTACAGCTTCACCGGTCTGGAAGAAAAAGGTTTGCAGCTGCTCAGCGAGGTTCGTCAGCATACTGGTCTTCTGATAATCACCGAGGTACTGGACACTGCCGATGTTGAACTGGTGGCCCAACATTCCGATATCCTGCAGATTGGTTCACGCAATATGCAAAATTATAAACTGTTGAAGGCCGTCGGTCGTCAGCTAAAGCCGGTGATGCTGAAAAGGGGCATGTCCGCCACTCTGGAGGAATTTTTGGGAAGTGCCGAATACATCATCAATGAAGGCAATCATCAGATTATACTTTGTGAAAGAGGAATTCGCACCTTTGTGGATTACACCCGTAATACTTTAGATTTAAATATTGTGCCGGTCATTAAGAAAATTTCCCACTTACCCATCATTGTTGATCCCAGCCATGGCACCGGCCGGCGGGACATCATTCCGGCCATGAGTCTGGCCGCTCTGGCTGCCGGTGCAGATGGGATCATGGTAGAAGTTCATCCTGATCCACCCGCCTCCTGGTCCGATCCAGAACAGGCGCTCTACCCCGATCAATTTTTTCACATGATGGAGAATATCAATCACTTTATTCAATGGCGAAAAAATGCCTCAACTGCATCTCGCTCTTAAATCGCATACTATTCGGTTACCCATTTTTATTGAATCGAAAATCTGGTCGCGAGTGACGGCCTTTATTACTAAAAACTTTACACAGCATGCAGTCTTTGTCATCGCCGATCAAAATGTGGCTGACCTCTATGCTTCGGAAATAAAAGACCACCTTCAATCGTTGCCGCGTTTTAAAGAAATCCTCACCTTTCCGGGTGGGGAGAGAAGTAAATCACGCTCCCAACTCGGGCGTTTGCAGGATGTGCTTCTCCGAAAAAAGGCGGGCAGAGATACCGTACTTATCGCGGTAGGCGGGGGAGTGACTGGCGATCTGGTGGGTTTTGTCGCGGCAACTTTGCATCGCGGAGTCCCACTTATTCAGGTGCCGACCAGCCTGTTGGCCCAGGTGGATAGCAGTATCGGAGGCAAGGTGGGAATTGATCATCCTTCTGGAAAAAATCTCTTAGGCAATTTTTATCAACCGGCTGCAGTTTTTATCGATCCTGAGTTCCTGAAAACTCTGCCTGACGATGAATTTATCAACGGCATGGCCGAAGTAATTAAGTATGGAGTCATTTTGAGTCCGCCCTTACTCCGTCGATTAGAATTTGAACAAAAAAAGATTTTGGGTAAACACCTTCTGACATTAAAAAATATTGTGAAGCAGTGCGTGGAATTGAAATTGAAAGTCGTTCAGAGAGACGAGAAAGAAGGTCATTATCGCAGCATTTTGAATTTCGGGCATACGGCTGGCCATGCCATTGAACAACTCAGTCGCTACCGCCTGAAACATGGTTTTGCAGTTGCCGCTGGCATGAAAATATCTTTAAAACTTTCTGAACAGCTATTTGGCTATCCGGAATTACAGGTGAAAAGAATTTTCACCCTTTTAAAAAATTATCAATTAGAGCGAGTGGATTTTCATCGATTTCCGTTCGAACGGGTGTGGGAACTCATTCTATCAGATAAAAAAGTACGTCAGCAATCGCCGCGCTTCACTCTGCTCGATCATCGTCAAAAGGCGGTGCTATTTCATCCAGTAACCAAAAAAGAATTCAGGGATGCCTGGAATGCCGTGTAAATATTGCCTCAGCCTGTTACCTCACTCAGAAGAGGACATCTGGATAAATCAACCGTTGTTTACACAGGTAGATGCCATTGAAATTCGGCTCGATGATATAGGGGATAAACTGGATCTGAAAAAACTTATCCGGGTGCTGAAAATTCCCGTCATTGTTACTGTTCGTTCATACCAGGAGGGTGGTGAGTGGAACAGGAGCCTGTCAGAAAAAATTCGCGTTTACCAAAAGGCCATTCAGGCGGGAATAAATTATCTGGATATTGAATGGCGGGAATCTAATGAGGTTATTCCCCAGCTGCCACTTACGCCTCAACATCAAATCATTCTTTCCCATCATACCACCACGAATGAAGAGGACCAGCTGCTTCATGCCTTCTCTGAAATGTTACTCATACCAGCCGACATTTTCAAATTTGTATATACAGCACGAAACCTGAATGATAACCTGACCGCTCTACGTTTGATAGAGATGGCTCGCGACAAAGGAGTTCGCTACGTCATACATGCCATGGGTCGCGAAGGACAACTGTCGCGTATTCTGGGGGCATTGCGGGGAAATGAATTTACTTATGTATCCCCAAGTCCTCAGACTTCCACTGCTCCCGGTCAACTCTCTCTGCAGGTGGCCAGAAATGTTTTCTTTCTGCATCAGAAATCTTCTGCCACGCGGTTAATTGGTTTACTGGGATATCCGGTGGAGCAGAGTAGTGGCTGGAAACTTCACAATCGGTTGCTGCAGCGGAAGTGGGCTCAAAATGCAGAGCAGGTCAGTGACTTTATCTACCTTAATTTTCCGGCACGCGATCTGGACGATTTCTGGAAGAACTGGGAACCGCTAATACACGGATTAAGCATCACACTTCCCCACAAAAAGGACATCGTGCCTAAACTCGATTTCCTATCTCAGAGCGTGGAAAAATCTACGGTGTGTAATACCGCCATTAAAAGAAACGGTAAATGGTGGGGATTCAACACCGATTTCATGGCTATTTGTGAGCTCCTGCAGGTTCATAGCGATTTGTTGTGGGAGGGTGTATTCGTTTATGGTGCCGGTGCCACCAGCCGGAGTGTGATTGCCGCCTTAAAAGAACTGGGAATTCAACAGATTTTTTTGGCCAGCAGAGATAAAGAAAAGGGTTCATCACTCGCCGAAGAATTCCGCGTCAGGTATGTGCCGGAAAGTGAATGGACAAAATGGCCCTTTCGAACCATCATTCACACTACTCCGCTGGGAATGTTTCCGGCGACTCAGGAAATGCCACCGCTTGAACCGCTCCTACCACATGTAAAATTAGTGTTTGATGTCGTTTATAATCCTGCTTATACTTTATTGCTGCAGCAGGCGCAGAAATATGGATGTCAGGTTATTTCCGGAGAAGAGATGTACATGCGGCAAGCCTGTCATCAATTTGAAATTTTTTCTGGTATGGCGGTCAATCTGAACGAAGTCAAAGAAGTATGGGAAGAAATCAGATCCGAATATCTTACTCTCTGAATAAATCGAGATTGGGGCGTCAGAGACTGGTGATAAAAGATTTTGGGAAATAAAAAAGACGATCATAAATGCCAGCGTACCAGCGAATTGTATTTATTGGATTTCGAGGCACTGGCAAGAGTACCATTGCCAAATTATTAGCCGATCGGCTGGGATGGCAATATATTTCCACCGATCGGCTCATAGAAAAAGCCAGTGGTAATAAGATTAGTCAGCTGGTCGACATGTATGGCTGGTCTGAATTCCGTAAAATTGAAAAGCAGGTGATCCAAACCCTGAAGGATAAAATGCAGGTTGTCATAGACTGTGGTGGTGGAGCGGTGGAAGATGAAGAAAACATGGAGCTTTTAAAAACATCTTCTTTAGTGGTCTGGTTAGATGCCTTACTGGATGATATTTATGAGCGGATTTCCCGTGAAGCGGCCGAGCGACCATTTTTATCGCATACCGATTTGTGGGATGATATCGAGTTTAATTATTTGCGAAGGCTTCCGCAATATAAAAAATTTGGCATGGTTAGTTTTAATTCGTCAAAAAACTCGACCGAAGAAATCTGCCAGCTCATTTTAAAAGAAATCGGATTCACTCCATGATTTTTTTTAGCTATATTTGCCAATGAGAAGAAAGAAGAGTATTCTAAATCATTTTTTAGGGGTGTTGATCTTTTAAAAAAATCATGAAATATTTACGAAATCAGTGAAGGCCAAAGAAACTTTATCCACATTCGATTCTGTAGCTGCCTCTGCTCCTTCCCGCCAGGACGTTTGGCGGATGTTCGATCGGATTGCCCCACGCTATGATCTATTAAACCGCCTGCTTTCCCTGCGACAGGATGTCCGTTGGCGGAAAAAAATTGCTGATCATTTACCGAATAAAGATGAATTATTCGTTCTCGATCTGGCGACAGGAACGGCCGATGTACTGCTCACTCTTTTTCAGGAAACCAATCATATAAAATGCGCGGTGGGGTTGGACAGAGCCCGGCAGATGCTGGAAATTGGAAAGAAGAAATCTCTTTCCCGGCATTATCCATGTTATTTTCTGACTGGCGATGCGATGCATACTCCTTTTCCTGGCGAATCTTTTGATGTAATCACCATCGCCTTTGGAATCCGCAATATGTTGGATGTTTCCCGAACGCTGGAAGAAATGTATCGACTGCTCAGAAGCAATGGACGGGTATTGATTCTTGAATTTTCACTACCGAAGCTGCGCTGGTGGCGCAAGTTGTATCTTTTCTATTTTCGGAATATTTTGCCGCGAATTGGTGGAGTGATTTCGGGAGACGGATATGCGTATCGATATCTGAATCAAACGGTGGAAACCTTTCCTTACGGGGAAGAATTCTGCCGTCTGTTGACCCGGGTGGGATTTTCCAATGTACAACAGATTTCACTGAGCGGCGGTATTGCTGCCCTTTACCTGGGTGATAAATAAATGTCATGAAGCACAGCGCCTGGCCACTTGAATACAGGAGTCATAAATGGTCGCTTCACATCTAACGAATAAAAAATTGTCTCCGACCACCGAGGATTCTAAACCGGTGCCCAAGTTCGGTCGCTTAGAAATTTCTCTCAAAAAAACCACCGTATTGGATTGGTTGAGAAAACAACCCTTTTATCCACGTTTCTATTTTGCCCGGCATGATGGAAACTATGAAATTGGAGGAGCAGGAAGTGTACTTCACATACGCCATTCTTCCACGCCGGATATCAGGCCATTATTCCAGGAAATGAATTCCATTTTGCAATCTTCTCAGCCTGGCATACGTTTTTATGGCGGCTTGCGTTTTCCGGCCGGGACATCTCCATCGGTGGAATGGGAAGAGTTGGGATCATGGTTGTTTTTTATTCCCAAATTTGAGATCATAAACTCTGAAGGTGTTACCCGCTTAATTTATAATTATTCTTTGGACCACCCGTTTGAAGAGCATCCTCAGCTATCGGAATTTCCGCTGGAAGAAGAGAGAAAATCTTTCCGACGACCGAGAAAGAAACTGATTGCCCGCCGGCGTGATATTCCTAACCGTAAACAATGGCAGGAAATGCTGAAGAAAGCGACTAAAGAATTTAAAGCGGGAAAATTAAAAAAGATTGTACTGGCGCGTCGATCGGGTTTTGAATTGAGCTATCCACTTGATCCTTTTCGGTTTTTTAGCGATTTATATCATCAGAATCCGCAAGCCTTTGCATTTTTATTACAACCGGAACAAGACTATACCTTCATGGGAATATCTCCCGAGCGTCTGTACTATCGTCAGCGTGGGACGATCTGGAGTGAAGCGGTTGCGGGTACTCGTCCGCGCGGAAAGAGTAGCAAACAGGATGAAAAATTCACCCGAGAACTCTTGACCGATCAAAAGGAACTGAAAGAGCATCGCTGGGTGGTGAAAGAGATTGAACGGAAGCTAAAGACACTTTGCATACAAAGCACGAAACTAAGTCAGGAAGAGATTATAAAATTCGCATACGTTCAGCACCTCTGCACGAGATTTCAGGGACAATTGAAAGCAGGGCTATCGGATGCAGATCTTATCAGCCAGTTACATCCCACTCCGGCGGTGGCAGGATATCCCAGAACAGTGGCGTTAAAGCGAATTCGTGAATGGGAGCCATTTGATCGCGGTTGGTATGCTGGACTCATCGGCTGGCTGGAGAAAAGCGCGGCTGAATTTGTATTAGCCCTGCGCAGTGCGGTGCTGAAAGATCGATCGATGTTGGTTTATGCCGGAGCGGGAATCGTCAAAGAATCTGATCCGGCAAGGGAATGGAAGGAACTCGATAATAAAATTTTGAACTATACCAGAGCACTTTCTGAGATATGAGCATCTTTAAAGAAAATATCAATATGCTGTGGGGGGCGTTGATTGTTGAGGAGTTACTGCGCAATGAAATCGATTATTTTTGCCTGTCTCCCGGTTCGCGTTCCACACCGCTGGCAATGGGAGTGGCGCGAAATCCGAAGGCCCGATCAACTGTGATTTATGATGAACGTGCCGCTGCGTTTCACGCCCTCGGTTATGCTCGGGCTACCGGTAAACCCGCGGTACTGATTTGTACCTCCGGCACCGCCGCCGCGAATTACTTTCCGGCTATCGTGGAAGCTTCGCTGGATTTTATTCCAATGGTGGTGCTCACTGCCGATCGTCCTCCTGAAAAAATCGCTACCGGAGCTAATCAAACCATCCGCCAATCCCATTTATTTGGCGATTATGTGCGCTGGTTTTTTGATTTGCCCTGTCCATCAATCGATATCCCATCCCAGATGGTGTTAACTACCATCGATCAAGCGGTTTATCGAGCTGCGTCACAGCCATCCGGCCCGGTTCATCTGAATTGCCAGTTTCGCGAACCGCTGGTTCCCTTGAAAAAAGACATTCCTGCTGCTTATGTAAGGGAATTGAATTCCTGGGTGCGCCCATCAAAGCCCTATACCCGCTATATGGGACCAAGCCGGGTGGTGAAAAAACAATCGCAGGTGGAATTACAGGAGATCGTGCAGAATACCAAACGCGGTTTAGTGGTTCTGGGACGACTTCGCTGGGAGGATGAAAAATTGGCCGTGCGCCATTTTTCCAGGCGGTTGGGCTGGCCTATTTTTGCCGACATTCTCTCCGGTCAGCGACTGGGAAATCCCATGGATAATTTATTGCCCTACTTCGATCTGATGTTATTGGCAGAGCAACTGTATCCCTATTATCAACCAGACACCGTACTGCACCTGGGAGATCAACCAGCCTCCAAGCGCTATTTGCAGTTCATTGAAAAGTCTTCGCCCCGTCATTATATCAGTTTGCTTCCTCATCCCTATCGCAGTGATCCTGCTCATCGGGTGAGTTGGCGACTGGAAAGCGATGTAAAAGAATTTTGCGAAACTTTTTCTCTGCCTGCCGCTCGTCCCATCGATCGGGAATGGGTGAATTTTCTGAAACATTGTTCAAATTCCATTTCTCAGTTATTAAAAACCAGACTGGAAAATGAGAATACACTTACCGAACCTGCCGTGGCCCGCCTGATTTCTCGAACGATTCCGACTGGACATTCTCTCTTTTTAGCCAGCAGTCTGCCGGTGCGTGAGATGGACATGTTTGCGGATTCTTCTCGAAACAAAGTCTCCGTCAGTGCGAACCGCGGCGTCAGTGGGATCGATGGAACCATTGCCAGCGCTGTGGGTTACGCATGGGGTAAAAACCAGCCGCTCACTCTGCTGATCGGCGATCTGGCTTTTCTGCATGATTTGAATTCTCTGTCGCTCATTTCTCTTTTAAAAATACCCATCACCATCGTTCTGATCAATAATCATGGAGGAGGTATTTTTTCCTTTCTTCCTATTTCCGAATATAAGAAAGTCTTTGAAACTTATTTTGGAACACCTCATCAGTTTTCCTTTCAAAATGCGGCGCAACAGTTTGGACTCACTTATCATCTACCCCAGGATATGAAAGAATTCCATGCGATCTATCTGAAATCAGTTCGAGGCAAGGAAGCAAATCTTATTGAAATACAAACCGATCGAACCGAAAATGTCCAGTTCCATTCGCAGTTGTATGAAGAGATTCGTTCGGTATTGAACAAATAAAAATATCCGGTATTATTGCTGTCCAGAATAAATGAATTCGCTATGATTGACCGATAAAAAGTGAATTGTTCGGGATGAGTATTTACCTTTTTAGAAATCAAAGACATCTATAACTGAAAATGCTGCTATAGATTGGAAAGATAAAGATAGAAATCTTCACAATGTTTAGTAGCGTTCACTGTCAATAGAAATTTTATTTTAACAATACTGATCTGTCATGAAAAATCTACACTTTGAACTGAGCGGTCCAGCTGGGAAACCAGTCATCATTTTTTTGCATGGCTTTTTAGGCTCATCAATCGATTGGGACTTTGCGGTTGAACATTTTAAGGTTAATTATCAGTGCTTGTGTGTTGATCTTCCTGGTCACGGCCAAACTCACCTGACCGATCCGGAGCACTATTCCATACCCAACACCGCGCGGTTGCTGATTGACTTGCTGGATCAACTGCAAATAAAAAAGGCCAATCTGCTGGGTTATTCCATGGGTGGGAGGGTAGCGCTATATCTGGCGGTTCACTATCCTTCAAATTTTGAGAAAGTAATTCTGGAATCTGCCTCTCCGGGTCTGGAGGATGAGATCGAAAGAAAAAAACGGCAGGAACAGGATGAGCAACTGGCACAAGTTCTGGAAAAGAAAAATCTGGAACAATTCCTGCGGGAATGGTACCATCGACCGCTTTTTAAAAATTTGTTGGGACATCCTGGTTTTGAAAGAATGTTCCAGCGACGCCTGAAAAATGATTCAATCGACTTAGCAAAATCCCTGCGCTATATGGGGGTGGGCAACCAGGAATCTTTGTGGCTGCGACTGCCGGAAATTCAACTTCCAGTTTTATTATTGGCAGGGGAGATGGATCAAAAATTTTGTGATATTGCCCGGCGAATGCAAAAAAAGAATCCTGGATTCAGATTGGCTATCATTGAAGACTGTGGTCATACCATTCATTTTGAAAATGAAAAACGATTTCTGCAGGAACTTTCTGCTTTTTTATTATCCTGATCATTCTCTTTGTGGGGCATGGATGTCGACCTTAATTGTATTTGAAGTGCTGGTTGGTCCGGTCGAGGTTTTAGAATTGCGTAAAAAATAAATAAAAAATTTTCAAACAATGGATGTACAATAAATTCAATATATTTTCTTTTTCTTGAAGGAGTCTGATATGGAAAAAATTCTCTGGAAATCTGTTGGGAAATATACCGACATCAAATATCATAAAGCAGAAGGTATCGCGAAAATTACGATCAATCGGCCGGAGGTGCGTAACGCCTTTCGTCCGCTTACCGTCAGCGAGATGATGGTGGCGTTAAGAGATGCCTGGGAAGATCCACTGATCGGGGTGATCATTCTGACCGGAGAAGGGGATAAAGCATTTTGTTCTGGCGGTGACCAGAAAATCCGGGGCGATTCTGGTTATAAAGATGAAAAAGGAGTTCATCGATTAAACGTGTTGGAATTTCAGCGGATGATTCGAAGTTGTCCGAAACCGATTATCGCCATGGTAGCGGGGTATGCCATTGGCGGCGGTCACGTGCTACATGTGATGTGCGACCTGACCATTGCCGCCGATAACGCCATCTTTGGCCAAACCGGTCCCAGAGTGGGCTCGTTTGACGGTGGTTATGGTTCGAGCTATTTAGCTCGGATTGTTGGACAAAAGAAAGCGCGGGAGATCTGGTTCCTCTGCCGGCAATATAATGCTCAACAGGCGCTGGAAATGGGTTTGGTTAATGCGGTAGTGCCGCTGGATAGACTGGAAGAAGAAACGGTGAAATGGTGCCGGGAAATTCTGGCCAATTCACCTACCGCTATTCGTTGTTTGAAAGCCGCTCTTAATGCCGATTGTGATGGACAGGCGGGCTTGCAGGAACTGGCGGGCTGCGCCACCATGCTCTATTATATGTCAGAAGAAGCACAGGAAGGCCGCAATGCCTTTGTGGAAAAACGAAAACCAGATTTCTCTAAATTTAAAAGGCAACCTTGATCCACATCAGGCAAGGTCGTAAATTGTAATAAGGTAATAAGATGGTAAAAAATAAGGCGGTATAACGTTATATCGGATTAACGATACACAGGTAAGAAGAATGTTGAGAAAGAAAAAAGGTGAAAATGCTTTAGACCGGTATACCGTAGCTCCATTATACCTTTTATTAACATTAAACCTTTACCTTTAACCCTTAACCTTCGTTATAAGTAAGTTGACATGAGCTCCTCCCTTTACACCTGGTATCTGGCTATTCGACCAAAGACTTTGTGGGCCGCAATTTCTCCGGTGATTATCGGTACGGCCATGGCTTATGGAGAAGGAAAACTGCATTTGCTTTCGGCGGTTCTGGCCGGGATTGCAGCAGTGTTAATTCAAATCGGAACTAACTTTGCCAACGACTATTTTGATTTCATTCACGGGGCCGATCAAAAAGATCGTCTGGGTCCCACTCGAGTAACCCAGGCTGGACTGGTGAAGCCTCAAACCATGAGGAGAGCTACTGTTTTAGTATTTACCCTGGCTTTTATAGTGGGGATATATTTGATCTGGCGTGGGGGATGGCCTATTTTTATCATTGGAATTTTATCGATTTTATTTGGAGTGCTTTACACAGCGGGTCCGTATCCATTGGGTTATAATGGATTGGGCGATATTTTTGTGCTGATCTTTTTTGGGATCGTAGCAGTGGGGGGAACCTATTATGTACAAGCACTGGAAATCAATTACCTGGTTTTATTGGCAGGAATTTCTCCCGGTCTTTTTTCGATGGCCATCCTCACCGTTAATAATTTGCGGGATGTGAAATCGGATATGAGAAGCGGAAAGATGACTCTGGCGGTGCGTTTCGGAGAAAATTTTGCCCGCTGGGAATACCTGGCCAGCGTATTAATTGCCTGCCTCATACCCATTCTGCTATTTTTTCTGACCGATAGCCATCTTTATGCGCTGGCCGCTTCGTTGGTGTTTGTGGCGGCGATTCCTTCTATTAAAACAGTATTCGAACAAAAACCAGGGGTTATCTTCAATCAGGTTCTGGGCACTACCGGGAAACTTCTGCTATTATACAGCCTGATGTTTTCCCTGGGTTGGATTCTATGAGAATAACTTACCTCCAGGTCTATACTTATTCTCTTCCCTTGAATGCTCCCATACTGGTTAAAAATCATCGGCTCTCCTCCCGCCAGGGACTGATTTTGAAATTTACTGATACCGAAAATAATACCGGTTTTGGTGAAATTGCACCGTTGGCCGGTTTCAACCGGGAAAGTCTGGAAGAAGTGCAACGGGAGGTACAGCAGGTTTCCAATATTATCTACGACCTGGAAATTAATGATTCCTTGCTGGAGGCTGACAGTGAATTCCAGCAGCGCCTGAAAAATGCGGGACTATTCCCTTCTACCTGCTTTGGAATTGAGATGGCCCTGTTAAACCTGCTGGCCCTCTCCCGGAAATGTTATCTGCCTCAGCTCTTTTCGCTGCAGACCACCAGTGAGATCTATGTAAATGCTCTGATTAATTATGACACCCGCGATCTAAACAAGGCAATAAAACAGCTGCGGTCAGAAGGTTATCAGACCATCAAGTTGAAAGTGGGACAGGGAAAACTGGAAGAAGATGTTCGGCGGGTCAAGGAGGTTCGGGAATCAGCAGGGGAAGGGGTGGCTTTAAGACTGGATGCCAATCAGGCCTGGTCCCTGGCCGATGCCATCCGTTTTGGGAATTCGGTAAGGGAATTGGAAATCGAGTATATTGAAGAACCGTTGCAGGATTTAACCGAACTTTCTTCATTTTATCGGGAGTGCGGGATCCCGGTCGCTTTGGATGAATCATTGCTGACGGTCGATCCGGATCATTTCAATTGGAATTTTGCAGTAAAAGCCGTCATATTGAAGCCAATGTTTTTAGGTGGAATCAGCAGGATCTTACAAATTTTACAGTATGCCGACAGTGCCGGCATCTATCCGGTATTCAGTTCGATTTATGAATCGGGTCTCACTCTGTCATTCTTGGTTCAACTGGCAGCCGCATTTTCACCTCCTGGAGTAGCCATAGGATTGGATACCTATAAATGGTTGAAAGAAGATTTGCTGCAGATTCCGTTTCGAGTGAAGCAGGGCAGGGTAGAAGTAGAAAAGATAGCCGCTGATGCCAGATTAATCGATACTACAAAACTGCAACTTCTTTTTGAGATATAGTATATACCACCAATTAATAGAGTTTACTGTTCCGTTACGGGACGGGCGGTTTATTTAGGTTCTCCTTTTTTCCCAATAATGAATGGCTGGGTTATTTGCTTTTCATCCCTACGGGATGAAGCTACTCAATAATATAAATAAATTTTATTTAAGAATTAATCATGCAGGAAGTTTTATAAAAAATTAGTTCCCTGTGTTCGGGACGATTGCTTATTCCCCAGCAATTCATTGCTGGCCCTCCCATTTTTTTTTATATTTCACCCCTGATGATTAAATCGAAAATTTCCGAGAGCTTTATCATTGATCCACATTCCCATCTTGCTGGTGATCCCTTCATTATTTCTGCTGGACTCACATTGTCCTACGAACAATTTTTTGGTCTGGTGGATTTAGCCTTGCCGTCATTAAAAAAAAGATATTGTTCTGGTGACCGCATTGCTATCCTTTCCGCGAATTGTCCCGAATTTCTGATCCTGCTTTTCGCTATGTGGAGATTGAAAATAGTCCCGGTTCTGCTCAATACTCGCTGGCCAGCATCTTATATTTCTGAGAATCTTCAAAAAATCGACTGCCGCAAAATCATTTGCGCTTCAGATTTTTTTTCTCTTAACCTGAAAGGAATAAAAAAGGAACGTTTAGAAAATATAGTTGGCGTTTATTACAGAAGTGTACTGTTAGACTTATCCGATCCCATTCATTTTCATCCCAAACAGGATGGAACTATAATCTTCACCTCTGGTAGTTCTGGAAAACCTAAAGCCGTTCTGCATACCCTGAGAAATCATTACTATAATGCCCTGGGATCAAATCAAAATATCCACTTGCAGCCGGGTGACCGCTGGCTGTTGTCCCTCCCGCTGTATCATGTGGGTGGATTAAGTATCATATTCCGGACCTTGTTAGCAAAAGCAGCGGTGGTTATTCCGGATCAGGAAGCGAGTCTGGAAAAATCTATTATCGATCAAAAAATTACTCATCTCTCCCTGGTGACCACTCAGCTATATCGACTTTTGCAGAAGCAGGGTGTTATTCCTTACCTGAAAAAAATGAAAGCCATTTTATTGGGGGGCGGACCCATACCATTCTCTTATCTGAAAAAGTGTGCGAAGATAAAATTGCCTGTTTATGTCAGTTATGGGTCGACTGAAATGGCTTCGCAGATTACGACTACCAGCAAAAGTGATGGTTTAAAGCAATGGAAAACATCAGGAAAGTTGCTCCCCTACCGTGAATTAAAGCTTAACGGAGATGGGGAAATTTTAGTAAGAGGAAAAACCCTGTGCAAAGGATATCTGTCATCAGGTAGGCTAAAAAAAATAACCGACAAAACCGGTTGGTTTCACAGCGGGGATCTGGGAAAGCTGAGTAAGGATGGTTATCTCACCGTCACTGGTCGGAAAGATAATCTCTTTATCTCTGGTGGAGAAAATATCCAGCCAGAGGAGATCGAAAATTATATTCGAAATATTGATGGAGTAGAAGAAGTTGTTGTCGTGCCGATTCCTGATCCGGAATTCGGCCAGCGGCCAGCAGCGATTATCAAGTGGCAAAAAAATAAGAAAGAAGGGAGGAGGGTAAAGGGTAAAGGGTTAAAGGTTAAGGGTAAATGGACAGAAGATAATAGAAAACACAAAATAAAAAGTACAAAATATGAATGGCGGGAAGTGCGGGAATATTTGCGGAAGGTATTACCTGGTTATAAGGTTCCTGATTATTTCTTGTCATGGCCGAAGGAGAGGAGTGAAGGATTGAAAATCAGCCGAGTGGCATTCCAGGAGTGGGCGGAGCAAGAATTAAAGACCAAAGAAAAAATCCGTCATTAGACCAGTCTAACAGAGCAATCTCAATAAGCTGATCCGCCACCTGACGGAGAGAAAAGACTTAATTATTATTCTTCAAATAAATCAGCCCGATCCAGTTGTAAAAAACTGATCTACCGGCAGACGACTCTTGCCTACCAACTGATCTGGTTATACGAGATACACCTATTATGGATTCAACCAGCAGTTCGCTAAAATTTGGATCGTTTTTCGCTTTGATGAAAGATTAACTGGTAACTGCTGAAATCAACGCGGTATTTTGTAACAGATATTGAGTAAAATGTAAATTTTTGTCGATTACCTTCAGAGAAGTATCAAGTCTAAATCAGAGATCATTAGCAGAGGCTTAAAAATCTTAATACCTCCTTCCTGATTCATAAATTCCGGTTCCATTACTGTTGCAGATAAATTTAATGATCTACTTTTTGGAAGTTAGCTCGTTATCATTGTTTAAATTGAATCTCTAATCCCGGAGGGATGATATGTCTATAAAAAGATGTCACCCTACACAGTCTCAACATCCAGTGGAGTGAAATATGATATTCATCCTTTGAATATTTTCAATGTCACTGTGAATTCTGGTACTTCTCTCGGCTGGGTATTGATTCCCTGCGAATATATTAAACATTCACCGGTGAACTTTAGGTAGAAAGCAACCGATCTAACATAAATGACTGTGTGAAAGTTAACATTACCATCGAGAGAAGTATGGATATTAAAATCGGAATACTCAATGTACCACTACTCATTGGGGCATTCCCCCATCTGGGTAAAGTCTATCAACTCGGGGGTACAGATACTGATAAAATTACCTTATCAGCCAACCGCTACTATCAGATGCTATCCATGTTCATCCGGCATAACATAACCTAAAAACAGGATCCTGTGGTCCAATTAATGGTAGTCGACTGAACCAGTCGCCCATTGAATTTAATGTTAACATTTCTGAGAAGGATGTCTGGTGAGAAGTTTATTTATCGGACATCCCAATTATTTTCAATTCGTCCTTCGCGATCAATAATAATGAGAAGTTAAACCAAAAGACATAGCATTGTCACATTCTCTTTTGTAAATTTAGCCGGTTTTTTATGGAGCAAAAGATTAACATTGAAAAATAAAGATTTTGGGAAATTATATTCTGAAGAAATTTCACTGTTAACTCCTCAGGAACACCTGGATTATGTCACATTGAATTTGAAAAAAATCAGGGAGTTCCGAAGGGGATTCAACATACCTTTGGTGGGTATCGCCGGAGCAGATGGAAAGAGTACTACTAAAGGTATGCTCAGCGCTATCCTCTCCCAACGCGGACCGGTTCTGGAAACACCTCTGTTTTGCGATTCAGCGACAGTAGTTTCTTCCACTCTTCTGCAACTCAAGAAAGAACATAAATTTGGCTTAATCGAACTGGGTATTGTCAATCCGGAGCAATTTAAATTGGCCGTTGAATTAACCGAACCTCATATTGCCGTAATTACCAATATTGGCGAGGCTCATCTGGCTCGGGTCGGAGATAAATATCTGCTGGCCGATGCCAAAGTAGAGCTGGTCCGACAGCTGAAATCGGATGGTTACGCGGTGCTGAATATCGATGATGAGTTAGTCAGTGGGATGGGCTCCTTTGCGTCCACCCAGCGAATCATCAAATTCGGGTTTAACCAGGCTGCTCATTTCTTTGCCTCCGATCTGCAATACCTGGGTCCCGATGGCATTCAATTTACCGTGAATAACTATTATCAGTTTCACCTGGCAGTGTATGGGTCTACAGCGGTATCTAATGCGCTGGCTGCAATTGCAGTGAGCCGAGTATTGGGATTTGAGTTTGATGAAATTAATAAAGGATTGCGGGAAAATTTTCAACTGATTCCAGGACGTGGCAATCTCATTAATCTGGGGGATATCTATATTCTTGATCATACCTACAACGCCACAGTAAACGCGGTTTCAAAAGCCTGTGATTCCCTGGTGCAGTTTAAAAAATATTCTCACCAACTCATGCTGGTACTCGGCAATCTGGATGAAGTGGGTCCTTCTATGAAAGACGTTCATCTCAATATTGGATACTATATTTCTGCACTGCCTATTGATATTATCATCACCGTAGGGGAGAGTGCGAAGTTCATTGCGCAAGGAATTCGAAAGATCAATCATAATAAAAAAATTTTAAAGCACTGTGATGTTCCTGAGGCCGTAACGGAACAAGTGCAAAAATTATTATCGCCCCATACGACCATTTTAATGATGGGGGCTAAGTCGCTCAACCTTTCCCAGCAATTACAACAGCTGGTCTCTCGCTTGCGCTGAGTTCCCCTCACTGGTAGACCTTACACCGAAATCATTTTAACGGTATAACGGCATAACGATAAAATGGTATAACGGTAGCACGATATAATGTTAATCCATATCCCCTCCGTCCAGGTTCATACTATTTGCCTGAGGAAAAAATTCTTAATAACTTAATCGCCCATTTTAAAAAAGGAATGAGTATGTTTTGGTCAATGTTTTTATCGTATAGATTGGTTGTCGTATTTTTATCGATCATGATGTTTGGTTGTCACTCATCTGATCAGTCTAAATCTAACAATGATCCTTATCTTCTGCCCGGTGAGAAGAGATTGCGAAAGGTGAGGATGTTAACCCACGGTGGAGAAAATGCCGAAGCATATCTGTCGTTTAATCAAAAAATGGTGATTTTTCAGTCGACCAGGGAAGAACTTAGCTGTGATCAGCAATTCATTATGAATCTGGATGGTTCCAATCAGCGGCTAGTGTCCACCGGCCTGGGGCGCACCACTTGCGGTTATTTCCTGCCGGGAGATACCACCGTACTTTACGCTTCTACCCATCTCGCCGATCCCAATTGCCCACCGGCACCTGACATGTCCCACGGCTACGTCTGGAAGTTATATGAAAGTTTTGATATCTTTGTGGCTACTCTGCAGGGTACCATATTAAAACGTCTTACCGATACTCCAGGTTATGATGCAGAAGCCACTGTGTCCCCACGCGGTGATAAAATTGTTTTTACCTCTTTGCGAGATGGTGATCCGGAAATATATACTATGAATCTGGATGGCAGTCATCAACGACGGCTTACTTTTGAAAAAGGTTATGATGGAGGCCCATTTTATTCCTGGGATGGTAAAAAAATAGTTTTTCGAGCCAGCCGTCCCAAAAGTGAAAAAGAACTGGCCGATTATGAGGATCTAGTACAGAACGGACTGGTTCGCCCTACTACTCTCGAAATTTTTGTGATGGATGCTGATGGTGAAAATATTCAGCAGGTGACTCACTTTGGGAAGGCCTCTTTTGCACCTTTTTTCCATCCGGATAATCAACGGATTATTTTTTCCTCCAATGTTCAAAGTGAAGATCCACGTAACTTTGATTTATATATGATTCAGATGGACGGCAGCGGATTGGAACGTATCACTTATAATGATACCTTCGATGGATTTCCCATTTTTACCGCTGATGGTAAACAACTGGTGTTTTGCTCGAATCGTTTTAATGGAAAAGAGGGGGACACCAATGTCTTCATCGCTAACTGGATTGAAGGAGTGGTAGCTGAATGACAAAAGGAGATAACACCTGCGATGTTCTGATTGTCGGAGCCGGTCCGATTGGACTGGCCTGCGCCATTGAGGCCCGGAAGCGAAACTTGTCGCATGTGATTATCGAGAAGGGCTGTGTGGTGAATTCCATTTTTCATTATCCGACTAATATGACCTTTTTCTCAACCTCGGATCGATTGGAAATCGGCGAGGTCCCCTTTATATCTCATGGGAACAAACCCACCCGGCGAGAGGCGTTGGAATATTATCGACGGGTGGCTAACGCCTGGAAATTAAATATTCATACCTTTGAAAAAGTTTTAGATATTAAAGGACGAGCAGGGAATTTTACCATTACGACCACCCAAGGTCATTATTACGCCGGTCGGGTGATCATTGCTATCGGCTATTATGATAATCCCAATCGGCTGAATATCCCCGGTGAAAATCTGGAGAAAGTCAGGCACTATTTTACTGAGCCTCATCCTTATGCTTATCAAAAAGTAGCAGTGATTGGAGCCGGGAATTCAGCGGTAGATGTCGCTCTGGAACTGTATCGGGTAGGGGCAGAGGTGAGTATGATTGTCCGCGAATCTGAATTAAAGGAGAATATAAAATACTGGGTGAAGCCTGATATCGAAAATCGGATTAAAGAGGGGCACATTAAGGCTTATTTTAATTCCAGTGTGAAAAAAATTTTGAAGAAACAGATTGTTGTGCAGACTCCTGGCGGTCAAATTATACTGGACAATGATTTTGTTTTTGCCATGACTGGCTATCATCCTGATTTTGAGTTTTTACGAAAAATTGGGGTTGTTTTTCAGACTGAAGAGCCACCGACACCACTTTTTGATCCGCAGACTTACCAAACCAATCGCTCCGGAATATATTTAGCGGGAGTGGTATGCGGAGGAATGGATACCTCCAAATATTTCATCGAAAATTCCCGTCAACATGCGGAACTCATTTTTAACGATATAGAAAAAAAACAGGTACGCGTTGGTAAACACTAAGCAGATGTTTTGTATTCCATATGAAAAGTTTTGAAAAAATAATTCCGTTTGAAAAGGTTCGGCATTTTCAAAAAGATTTAATTGGCTGGTATAAGAAAAATCAGCGACGGTTGCCGTGGCGCCAGACTACTGATCCTTATCACATTTGGGTTTCAGAAGTCATGCTTCAACAGACTCAGGTAAATAAGGTTCTCCAGTACTATTCGAATTTTATTCGCCAGTATCCCGATGTTCAGGCTTTAGCCACCACCGATTTGCAACAGGTTTTGAAATCCTGGGAGCTACTGGGATATTATGCGCGAGCCCGACATCTGCACCAGGCCGCTCAAATTGTGGTGGAAAAATTTGAGGGATATGTACCATCGAATTATTCCCAATTTCGGCAATTACCAGGAGTGGGAGATTATATTGCCGCGGCGGTAACCAGCCTGGCTTTTAATAAACCCTACCCGGTGGTCGATGGAAATGTGAAGCGAATGCTTGCCCGATTATTTACCATCAACTCACCAGTGAATCGTTCCTCTTCCTCACAAATATTCCAACAGGCGGTGAGACATCTTTTTGCGAAAAAAAATCCAGCCCAGTTTAATCAGGCGATGATGGAATTAGGAGCACTGCTTTGTCGTCCCCGCCAACCTCAGTGCGATAAATGTCCAGTTAAAATTTATTGTCGCGCACATGCAACCAATAAACAACACAAATTCCCCACAAAAGTTAAACGAAACGAAATTCCCCGCCATCATATTACCATCGCTGTCATTCGAAAAGATGGACGACTCTTAATAACCCAACGCGCGCCCGCTGGTCTATTAGGTGGATTATGGGAGTTTCCAGGCGGAAAGATGAAAAAAGGTGAGTCCGCGATTGCAGCCCTCCGACGGGAAATTAAAGAAGAAGTAAATATACAAATTAAAATAGATGAGCATCTCACGCGGATCAAACATGCCTATTCACATTTTGAAATTGTAATGGAAGTATTTCTGGCGACCTACCTCTCAGGGACGATAAAATTGCGGGGAGCGGTCGACTATCGCTGGATTTCATTATCGGATATTGATAAATATCCTTTCCCGGCAGCGAATCACAAATTTTTTCCGTTACTGCGGGAAAGATTGTACACCAATCCGCAAAATTTATTTTTACTGGAGGAGAAAGAATCTGTTATTATATGATTTTATCAGGGTAATGGGAATAAAAAAGCACCCGGTCCTGTAAATCCTTTTATTGGCCTTTTATCACTATTCAAAAAATCACTCTATTAAATGAAAAAGGAAAATTAAATTTCATTCAGCAATGATAACTTTTATAATATGTAAATAAAAATTCAAATAGCTTTATTCACGATGGGTAGACGTCTACTAAAAATATTCTTTATTTTAATTATTATTGTAAACTGTCATCGGCAGGATAATGATGTTCGGCTGAGAAATATCAGTACACGGAAAGTCAAAGTGATTACCACCACCGGAATGATTGCCGATGCAGTGCGGAATGTAGGTAAAGAAAGGGTGGAGGTGCGCGCATTGATGGGACCAGGCGTGGATCCTCATATGTATAAAGCCAGCGAAGGGGATGTGATTCGCATGATCGATGCCGATATTATTTTCTACAACGGTCTGCATCTGGAAGGAAAATTGGGAGAAGTGCTGGCTCAGCTGCAGCGTCGGGTGAAAACGGTGGCCATCAGTAACGGGATATCTCGTGACTTATTGTTTGCCTTCCCCAGTTTTCAAGGAAATTATGATCCGCACATCTGGTTCGATGTGAATTTATGGAAAGCTGGAGTGAAAATTATTGGAGAAAGTTTGGCAGAACTAGATACTGCTCATGCCAATTTTTATCAACACCATGCTGAAAAATATTTGCAGATACTTTCTGAATTAAATGAATATGTTTATCAGCAAGCCCAGAAAATTCCAGCAGATAAACGAGTGCTGATTACCGCTCATGATGCCTTCAATTATTTTGGTCGGGCTTATGGTTTTGAAGTACATGGATTGCAGGGATTGAGTACAGTCGCTGAAACTGGAACGGCTGATATTCAAAATCTGGCTAAATTTATTGTCGAACGAAAAATTCCTGCACTATTTGTGGAAAGCTCGGTACCCCCCCGCTATATCGAAGCCTTACAGGCTGCGGTTAATGCTCGCGGTTTTAATGTATCGATTGGTGGCAGTCTCTATTCCGATGCTTTAGGAACAGAAAATAGTAACGAAGGAACCTATGTGGGAATGATGCGCTACAATATCAATACCATTGTTAATGCCTTGCTTCAGTAAAAAATATAAATTCAAAAAAATAATAAGAATCAGAATATTTTAGAAATCAGGAGTGTAATGGAAAATCAGAACAGAACTCTTGCTATCGAAGTGGAGGATTTGACTGTCGCCTATCGGGAAAAACCGGTTTTATGGGATGTGGATCTCCATGTTCCAGCGGGCATCCTTCAGGCAATTATTGGACCCAATGGAGCAGGTAAAACCACCCTCATCAAAGCCATTTTAGGATTAATAAAACCTTCGGCCGGTCGAGTGCTTATTTATGGGAAGCCTTACAATCAGCAACGTCACTTGGTCGCTTATGTGCCGCAACGGGGAAGTGTGGACTGGGATTTTCCGACCAATGTTCTGGATGTAGTGTTAATGGGGCGATATGGCAGGTTAGGCTGGTTTCGCCGGCCGGGTAAAGAAGATTATCAAAAAGCCGAAGAAGCATTGGTAAAAGTGGGTATGGCCGATTTTATGAGACGCCAGATCAGTCAATTATCAGGTGGACAACAACAGCGGGTATTTCTGGCTCGGGCGCTGGTGCAGGAAGCCCTGGTTTATTTTATGGATGAACCTTTTCAGGGAGTAGATGCTACTACAGAAAAAGCAATTATTAGTCTGCTAAAAGAATTGCGAGCAGCCGGAAAAACTGTTCTGGTGGTTCATCATGATTTGCAAACCGTAGCAGAATATTTTGACTGGGCATTATTGTTGAACGTTAGACGAATTGCCAGCGGCGCAGTATCAGAGGTTTTCACCGATCAGAATTTACGCCTGGCTTACGGCGGTAAAGTGGGTTTCCTGACCTATCATGGTCATCAAAAAGCGACAGCTTCATCTGAAAGGTTATAAAAAAATGTGGGAATTCCTGCAAAATTTATTTCTGGATTATACGCTGCGCACCGTGACGCTGGGCTCTGCTGTGCTGGGTATTGTGAGTGGCGCGCTGGGAAGTTTTGCGGTACTGAGAAAACAAAGTCTATTAGGCGATGCCATTTCCCACGCGGCACTTCCCGGAATTGCCCTGGCCTTTTTAATTACAGGTTCTAAGACTTCTCTTATCCTGATCACGGGTGCAGCTATCGCGGGATGGCTGGCCACGCTCTTTGTTATCTCAATCACTCGCACCACTCGCATTAAGACTGACAGCGCCCTGGGGCTCATTCTCTCTGTCTTTTTTGGATCGGGTTTAGTCCTACTCACTTTTATTCAACGCCAGCCGTATGCTACCAAGGCTGGTCTGGAAAAGTTTTTATTTGGTCAGGCGGCTGCTTTGCTACAAAGTGACCTTATCACAATGTCTGTCCTCAGCACGATCATCATATTTTTAGTCTTTGTATTCTGGAAAGAATTTAAAATTTTTAGTTTCGACCCTGATTTCACCGCCAGTCTGGGTTTTTCGGTGCATGTTCTGGACATTTTGATTACCAGTTTGTTGGTCATTGCCATTGTCATTGGTTTACAGACGGTAGGGGTGGTGCTGATGAGCGCTATGGTCGTCGCTCCGGCGGCGGCTGCTCGGCAATGGAGCGATCGACTGGGCGTGATGGTCATCTTAAGCAGTCTGTTTGGTGCGATGGCTGGTGTGGGTGGAGCGATTATCAGCAGTCTCACTCCGCGTTTACCTACCGGACCCACTATTGTGTTAGGTATCAGCGCCATTGTCTTTTTTTCCATACTTTTGGCACCTAATCGCGGTCTGGTCTGGCGTTGGGTGGCTGAACAAAAAAACCGACACCAGCTCCAATTGGAAGCAGTGCTCAGCGACCTATATATTCTGGCGCGTCAGCATCAGGATCTTGAACATGGGCACCCTATTGAGGTTCTGCGAACCATGAGCATTGGACATGGCGGCGTTGATCGGACCTTGAAGGAGTTGAAATCTATGGGATGGGTGGATCGAAAATCTGATGGTAACTGGATTCTGACCCCCAGGGGTTGGGAGCAGGCTCGGCAAATGGCAGAAAGAGGTGCAATCACAGAATGACTATAACTCAATTGGAAATCCAACTCATTGCAGTAGTAGTGGCTATGGCCTGTGCTCTGCCGGGAGTTTTTCTGATATTGCGCCGGATGGGTATGCTAAGCGATGCCATCAGTCATTCTATCCTATTGGGTATTGTGTTGGCCTTTTTTATCACCCATGATCTTACTTCTCCGTTTTTAATCATTGCTGCTACTTTAACCGGTGTACTGACGGTGAGTCTGGTGGAATTGCTGCATCGCACCCGCCTGGTCCGCCAGGATGCGGCTATAGGATTGATTTTTCCATTTTTATTCAGTATTGGGGTGATTCTCGTCTCCCGATACGGCGCGAATATCCATCTCGATACCGATTCGGTTCTGCTCGGAGAATTGGCCTTTGCTCCGTTCAATCGAATGGTGATTTTTGGCTGGGATATCGGACCTCGCTCCTTATATCTGATGGGAGGAATCTTACTGTTAAATGTGTTGTTTATAATCTTCTTCTTTAAAGAATTGAAATTAGCAACTTTCGATAGTGGTTTGGCCAGCGCCTTAGGCTTTTTTCCGTCATTGCTTCATTATGGTTTAATGACCATCATATCCATCACAGCGGTTGGGGCCTTCGATGCGGTGGGCTCAATTCTGGTGGTGGCCTTGATGATTGGTCCTCCGGTATCCGCCTATCTGCTCACAGATCGCCTTGCCATTCTGCTGCTGCTAAGTGCACTTATCGGCGCTGTGGCATCCATTCTGGGATATTGGTTGGCTCATCTGCTGGATGCTTCTATTGCTGGATCCATCGCCGTAATGATCGGATTGATCTTTTTGCTGGTTTATTTAGTGGCACCGGATAGAGGGATCCTGGCCGTTGTTCGAAGAAGACATCGGCAGCGAATCGAATTTGCTCTGGAAATGTTGTTAGTGCATCTATTGAATCATGAAGGATTACCTGAAGCCGCCAGTGAATGCCACATAAACCATTTAACCGAGCATTTTCATTGGGAAGAGTCATTTGCGCAGAAAGTCATTCGCCGGGCGGAAAGGGAGGAATTTTTAGGACGCCGGGAGGAGTTGCTATTGCTCACTGATAGTGGCCGAGAGCGAGCTCAGAAATCACTTCTGAAGTAGACAGCGGGGGATAACCCGGTGATATTCTTTTTCAGTCGGAGGAGATCTTTACATGATGATTCGCACATTTTTTATTTTTATTATGACATTTCTTTCTTTGAAAGTAAATTAATTCTGATAAAAGAGAGAATGAATTTATGACGATAAAAGATGATCCTAAATTTTGTCCGGTTATGAATATTTTATGTCCGCAGGGTGAACATAAAGCCCGTGAATGCCGCTTGCGATTTGAGGCCGATTATGATCCAGTCCGCAATTTGCGCGATTTTGATATTCTGTGCTGCTCTTATCAGCGCAGCGAAGAAATTGAGCAAAGCACTCCGAAAGTGTAACCTTACCCCTCGTTTTTTAATCTAAACAATGCATTGAAAATTTTTCGTGCGTTCAGAACGAAAAATTTTATCAGCAGTTTTGTCGAAAGACCTGTCGTGTCTTTCTTATATAGACCGACAATTAATTCACTGAATCATTCAATTATTTATTATAAATAAGGAGGTCTGTTATGGCTTTTGAATGGAAATTTAATCCACGCCCTTATTCTGATGAGGAAGCGAAATCATTGCTCAAGCCGGTGGTTTCTCCGGAAACCACTGATTGGCATTACAATAAACACCATAAAGGTTATGTGGTTGCGCTAAATACAATTGAGAAAGAATTGGAGACAGCCGATCGATCTGCGGCCAATGGAAATTATAGTCATATTGGTGAATTAAAACGACGCCTCACCTGGAATCACTCCGGGGCACTACTGCATGATATTTACTGGTCTAACCTGGGTGGTGATGGTGATTCTTCCAAAGGTCCGGATATTCTGGCTGCAATTAAAAAGGATTTCGGGTCTTTTGAGAAGTGGAAGGAAGACTTTAAGGCCACCGCCCTTTCCGCCAAGCTGAGCGGTTGGGGTCTGCTGGTCTTTGATAGACTATACAGTGGTCGTCTGTTGAATGTTCTAGTAGATGAACATCAATATGGCGCCATCTGGGGTGGCATTCCATTAATCGCCTGCGATGTTTTCGAACATGCCTATTATCATAAAGATGGTCCAGGAAGAGCGACCTATATCGATAATTTCCTGGCCAATCTGCACTGGGGCCGCATCAATGAGCGGTACAATAAATTAGTAAAATAAGATAGACGCTGCTATAAAGGGGCTCAGAGATGAGCCCCTTTTTTTAAATGATTAAATCTGTTAGTAGAAATCCACTCAGTGGAAATGGGGATCATTTTATACCATCTCTCTGGTTTTGCATTCCGAATTGAACAATCTCCAATTATTCATCATAAAAAAAATATCGCAATCAATTTCAGGTCCACTTCTGAATATATCTTGATACTTTTTTAATTATTTATTATCTGCTCATATCGCTTATATTTTTATTAAAAATGCAATAATTGCCTTATTTTAAAGTCAATATAACATGTTATAAATTAAATTGATAAAATATAAATTAAGCGATTTGAACGATTTTTCTTGACAAAACATTTTTTTTGTTGTATATTTAGTGAAATGATTTTGAAACCTAAACTAAATAAAGGAGGATTTGTCATGAAGAAGTCAATGTGGATAATAACTGGACTGTTATTGTTCATGGGTATAAATAGTATGGCGCAAGACGCGCGCCTGCAGGTGATTCACAATTCGGCTGACCCGGCCGCGGCAATTGTGGATATCTATCTGAATGGCCAGCTGGCTCTGGATGATTTTGCCTTTCGGCAAGCCACGCCTTTTATTAATGTGCCCTCAAACGTATTTATTAATGTAGGAGTGGCACCCGCTACCAGCAGTGGTGTGCAGGATACTATCAAGAATTTTGTGGTAAAATTCGATCCTGCCAAAACTTACGTGGCGGTGGCGAATGGGGTATTGACTCCCTCAAATTTCTCTCCCAATCCAGATGGTCGCAATGTTTTCTTCACTATCTTCAGTCGTGATAATGTCCGTGAAAGCGGAAGATATAGTTACATGGTCGATTTCGTTGTCTTCCATGGCGCGACTGATGCCCCCGGAGTCGATATTCTCCTGGCCGCATCTGAATTAAACCAATCGGCTGACTTTCTCGCTGAGAATGAGATCCTTACCGAATCAAACGCTCCATCAAACAATGAATCTTTTTATTGGAACCGACGTCTGGTTAATAATCTTTACTATGGCGATTTTTCGTCTTACCGTCGGTTAAGAGCACGCTCTTACCTGTTGGAAATTACTCCGGCTTTTGATAACCGAACAGTAGTTGCTACTTTTCAGGCGGATTTAAGTGGTTTGGGTGGTGGAGCAGCGGTAGTTTTTGCTTCTGGTTTTTTGAATCCATCTGCCAATCAGAATGGAGCCGGTTTTGGTTTATTTGCGGCACTGCCCAATGGAGTGGTGGTGGAATTTCCGATGGTACCGCCCACGGCTCGTCTGCAGGTGATTCACAATGCGGCCGATCCGGCAGCGGCGTCGGTGGATATCTATGTGAATGGTGTACTGACCTTAAATGATTTTGCTTTTCGAGCGGCCACACCCTTTATTGATGTACCGGCCGGGGTGGTGTTGAATATTGGGGTAGCGCCTGGCACCAGCAGTTCGGTGGCCGATACCCTGAAGAACTTTGAGGTGACCCTTTTGGCGGGTGGG
>Ga0067045_1003263_pt1 | contig 32338 bp, 20 predicted proteins | sample TerdegcTABiofilm_FD_59184 | JGI IMG/M metagenome (GOLD analysis project Ga0067045, IMG submission 59184) | Combined Assembly of (Gp0054472, Gp0054536) Wastewater bioreactor microbial communities from Singapore -Terephthalate degrading...
CTTCTGTATGTATTCAATTCTTGCCAGCGTGCTGCGGACGCCTTCCTGGCTATGTCCTCGCACGCAACCCTATGACGCCGTACCTCCTGTACGGCTACTGTTGCCCCTTACTTGCTGTTTTCAAAGAACGCTTTGCGTTGGATTATCACTTATTTCTTTATATTTTTCTACTTCTTATGCTGAGAGTGCATTCTTTATTGTAGTGAATTTATTTAACAAGTACTTAGTAACCATCTTTCCCTCCCCCCCGCTCTTCCCATATCGAACAGCGTGGCAAACCTTTTGTTAACTGCTTTATCCCCTCTTTACTTATATTCGTATCAAATATCAAGAGTTCCTCTAATGTCTTTAGCTTTAGTAAATATGGTATTGCGCTATCATCTACCCCCTTATTTTCTGCTATATTCAAAAAGATCAATCGCATCCCCTCTAAATATTTTAAATTTTCCCCCTTTAATTGTGCATTTGCTATTACTATATCTGTTAACGCTGGCAACTCCCTTAAGTATTTAAACCCATCGCCCGTTATCTGTGAATCATTAACTATCAATTTCTTTAACTTCTTCAACCCCTTCAAATACTTTAACCCCTCATCCGTTACCTTTGTGTTGCTTATGTCAAGCTCTTCTAAATTCTCCAGTTGCCCTATGTACTCCATCCCACGATCCGTGAGCTGGCAGTTCCCAATGCCTAATATTCTTAACTTTTTCAGAAATATAATATTTTGTATACCATCATCGGTTACTGTTTTTTTATCTATCCCTAACATTTCTAAATCTTTTTTAATTTCATCATTTTTTAAATATTTTAGATCTTCATCAAGTATATTTGAATCTTCGTATATATTCATTATATATATCTTTCCATTTCTATACCTCAACTCAACATTTTTACTTGAATAATATTTCCCAGTATCAATATTAATCCCACTGCAAAAATTTATTAAGATAGATATTGCTATCAAAACATAAATTTTTCTATTCATTGTTAACCTTTCTCCTATTTTATTTTTTTATTAGATATTGATAATATCTAAAGATATTTTTTGCATCTTCTCCCAAAAGCTTATCCCAACTCATTCCATGATTTTGTAATTTCCTACATCCGATCCATACCACCCTCCGTTGTATTTATACAAGTTTACATTGTGATCATGTTTATAGTTTTTGTTGTAAAATTTCATAACTCCATACTCCATACATCCTACATTACTCATTAGCTTTGCAAATTCATTGTAATCCGTTATCCTCTTTACTTCATACCCATACACTTCTGCTATTATATACTGATATGTTGTTCCGTCTGCTTTTATTGCTCCGGCATTGTACCATCGCTCTCTCTATTTTTTTGGCTGAAATTTCTATTTTTCTTGTGGAACTATAAATTACTTAATTGTGCATCCGCTTAATTGTATTGTTTTTTAATACCATCATTTTATAAATTCATTTACATTCTCAACTTCAATCACTTTTGACATTCGCACCAATTACTAAATATTTGTCCGATGAAAAAGGATGTTCTCCTTCTCCTGGTTCTTTGTATACTGAACAAACATAAAATGTTATTTGTATACTGTAATCATTTTCATTCATTGAAGATTGTATGCATTGAATAAAAAAACTATGATATTTTTTCTTGCTTAAATATGGAATAACTATATAACCTCTTTTATAATCTATTTTGATTTTGCCTTGTTTAACTTTTTTTATATCCTTAACCCTATAATCATGAGATATTATTGTACCATCTTTCATAATTTCAAAAAAAATACCTGGCGGTGCACCAAATTCCCTTATTTGGATTAATAACTTTTCAAGCTCTTTCCATTTCTTTTCACCTGACATATTATTTATTGCTAAATATTTTTTACATACCTTTAAACTGTTGCTTTCGCTATCAACAGCGAAAATAACATTATTTATAATAAGCAAAATTATTATACTTAAAATCAACCTACTTTTCATATTCTTATTACTCCTAGGAATTTTTGTATCATTTAAAAAATATTCGTTTATAAAGTATACTACCATTAGAATATTTAAATCCCGATTGCTGCAATCCAATTCTATTCCAAACATCTTTATTATAATCATATATTGAGCTATGAATATATTTCACAGCGGCACCATTTTTTACCCTTGAAACAATTAATATATGTGCATAATCTTTTGTATACGCAATATCCCCCACCTTAACTCCACCTGGTTTAACTTCCTGAAATAATCCACTTTCTATGATATTCCTTACGCCATTATATTTCCCCAACAAATTTATTCCCTTTGCTTTATTATAATCTATTCCTTCTGTCCCCTTTGTTATCCCAGCTATATCCAGCACCAATCCTACAAACGCTGCACAATCTAACTTTGGTTGTCCCCCATTCCCCATATAGGCTGCTAATGGATCTTTGGAATTTCCCCAATCCCAATCATCCATAAAATACGTTGATTTATTTGCCTTTTCCAATTCTGCATCATAATAATTAAAATTACCTGATTTATCGCCATACTTTATCGTCGTTGTTTCCAATAATGTTTCTGCTACCGTGGCAATTACTTGTCCCATTACATCCTCATCATATATCCCTACATCATTATATGCTTTATATATATCGAGTATATTTTCATATAAATAATCTTTTACCGCTATAAACTGCTTATTCAAATCATTGCTATATAATGCACTCAATTGCTTCGCTTCAGTTATAAATATATTTCGCACAATATCCACTTTATCTAAACTCATATCCCCACCAGTTAGCCTATACGCCTGCTCATAGCTTAAGGCTTTACTTGTATCTAATTTCTTTACCTCATAATACTGCTGTTTTATCTTCCCTTCTTCATCATATACGGTTACTTTCCAGCTGCCATCTTCCTGTAATTCTCGTACCTCCTGTATCCTGTCAGGGTTGAATTCTGTATTCCCCTTATATGCTGTTTGTATTACTTCTCCTCCATATGTATCTTTATACATCTCAGCCTGTGCTGCAACGTCATCTATGTATTCATACCTGCCATTCGCATATTTTCTGGCATACCCTGAATCAGTCATAACGATTTCATACTCTTTTGTATTGCTTAACGTTTCAATAGTGTTGGTAGTATCTTTGCTGATAAATAAACTTTTGGCAAACTCACTCACCCCATCCCATGCGCTGCCAAGCAGGCTTCCTGCCTTCCCTTGCACTTTCTTTTGTCCAGACGGCAACAAAAGAAAGTGCCAAAGAAAAATGCCTTTACCTTCTGTATGTATTCAATCCTTGCCAGCGTGCTGCGGACGCCTTCCTGGCTATGTCCTCGCACGCAACCCTATGACGCCGTACCTCCTGTACGGCTGACGTTGCACCTTACTTGCTATTTTCAAAGAACGGTTTGCGTTGGATTATCACTTATTCCTTTGTATAATTACACTTCTTATGCTGGTGGTACATTCTTTTTGCTGTGTATATATAGACATATTATAAATTGTATTTGCTGATACTGTTATGCAGAACATCTATTTATATGTTCGTTTTCCCTGTTATACTTTTAACAATGCTCATTCTACCTTCACAAATTGACCATCTCTAAACTTGTATTTCTCCTGCTTTAACAACTTATCCTTCTCCTTCCGTACATTAACTACCACTTCCATTGTCTCAGTATTGAATTCCATATCGCTATTGATATCACAATCAAGTTCATTTCCAATACACGGTTCATAATTTTTCAATATATTATCATATAAATAAAAACCTGTGCTCACATAATATTTGCAGGGGATGTCGTACTCGGTTATCACTTGTTTCTCTTTAAATTTATTCATATTGTAAATATTTATTGCTTTTTTTGAATATATTATAATATATTTTTTATTATAAAAAAAGTAATTCCGTTTCCCCATATTCTCTATAACTTTTACAAATTGGTCATCAACTGTTTTATAAAATATTAGCAAACCTACGCTTATTGTACCATATTCATTCCCCATTTTTACTTTCTCACCACTCTCAAAATCAATTATATAATGATTACTTTCATTATTTAATTTATATATCCTATTTTTAACTCCAGCTCTACAATACCCATTGTTTATCATTTCATATTTAATAATCTTTTTGAAATATTCACCATGTTTTTTATCATCATCTATATCCCATACATATTTCCCAAAAACCCACCCTTCTGTATTATCACAATTGCGTATTTTATACCAGTAATCTTCATCTGCATCAATCCTTGTCTTCTCTTCTGTCTTCCCTATACAGTATACAAACTCATACTTCTCCAACTTGCCCATCACCTTTGCCTTTACCATTGGCTGTGCCCTCATTCGTACATTGTCTCCCTGTATAATACAATATTCGTAAGGTGTAGTTGCATCCTGTTGTGCCCACGTATATACCACTACACTTAGTAATATTACCATTGTACTATATGCGTATGTAAGTTTCATCTTGTACCTCTACTTATTCCTTAATATCCAGTATATTTTATCTATACTGCTTTTCCATTTATGGTTATATAATGTCTTTACCGGTACATATGTACTAGTTGAAAGTGCTGTTCCAGGATCACGCATGAAATAATCGGTTATAGTACCTTTTGCATCATATCGTGCCCCTGCTACCAATGCAAAATGTCCTCTACTATAACGTACTATTGTGGATATGTTTGCATGTATATTATCTTCAAGTTTTTCTCAAATTTTTTTCAACATCATTATCAACTCGTTTAAATTCATAACCTAAAGATTCAACAGGATTTTATGTTTTAATCTCTGCCGGACGATCTCTCCATTAGTTGCTCATTGTTTCAACCTTTTCACTATGAATTCTTAACACCTCCCACATAAATTATCAAAAACCTTTAATATTAAAATACCCCTCCATAGAGGGGTAAGTAGTATTTCATTATTTAGCGTCTTTATCTTTTCCTGTGAAACTTTAGACTATTATTTTTTCTTTGTTTTGTTTACCTTTGTATCACTTTTCCCCTCCTCACATCCCCATTTCTTGGGATCTGCATCATATGGATTTCCCATCCTCATGTATTCATTTCTCTGCTCTTCTGTTAAATCACATGGATGATCTACTGTCTCAAAAGCTACATCACTTATACATGTATCATCATACTTCTTCCCTTTATATACTTCCAATATCCTCATCCTCACCCACTTGGCTTTTGTATGTACTACAAATATCTGATAATCCATTACCCCATCTTTTAGTTCTATTATTCTCTTCTGTCCTTCGCTAAATTCTAATTGCAGTTTCTTTACCCTGTTATTTGCATAATACAATTCTTTATTCGCCGCTAAACCATTCACTATTAATATTCTATATACATTAGTTATTCTTCCATATGATTCCCATTCATGAAAATTAAATTGTATCCATTCACCTATACCGTCACCTTTTACCCCTTCACACCATGCTGTCTCAAATTTTCCATCTTGTGCATATAATGATTCATATTTAATATTTTTATACTCTGGCAGATATGATGATGCTTCAGTAAACGATACCAACAATATTCCACCTGCTCCTGAACCATAATCACGTATTATCCCTGTCTCTATGTCAGCCACCGCCATTCCAACTAACCCACAAATTATTACTAATACTACAACACTTACCTTATAACCTTTTATTTGCATTGTGCCCTCCTTAATTTTTTATTATGATCCTTTAAAAATTTTATTACTTACATCTTCTTTTTCCACTCCCTATATTTATCCACCAAATAATATTTCCCTCGTATTGCTCCCCAGTCTTTTATATTAGGATAATTATTTACTGACCATTTATTAAAACCAGCCACTACCTGACATCCCAGACTCCCATTCCACTTGCTACCATCTTTTGTCATCCAGTGAATCAATATTGAACTCTGTGTGGTTTGTTCCCCTTTCCGTGGCCCGCCCGTATATTCAGCTGGTACTGTTGTATCCCAGTTCTTCCTGCTATAATAGTCCTCCATTTGCTTTTCATCTTTAAATAAACGCATATACCGCCCAAATTTCTTTTCTCGTTCTATTGCGTCTTCCTTACTATAATACTCATATGGATTCTCACCTGCTATTATATACATACCCGGTACTATGTCCCTGTATGCATTTTTGTCATACGGATTGCTTATTGAAGCATGTGGACTTCCGTATTGACTATATACTACATCGCCATCTACCACTATAAAATATTTACCCTTTACTATGTCTTTGCCTCTTGTATCATAATACCCTCTTTCCAATTTTTTTTCATCTAATGTTTTATCATCCCCAAAGTAATTATCAAGCATCACAATATTAAAGCCTGTGCTTAAATCTACTGGTATGTATCCATTGTTAAGATAGATATAGGTCTCTAAATATTCTCTACTCTCATACTGTAGATGATTTGGTCCACTTGTATCAATTTTCTTTACCTCATAATACTGCTGTGCTATCTTCCCTTCGTCATCATATATCGTTACCTTATAGCTACCATCTTCCTGTAATTCTCGCACCTCCTGTATCCTGTCAGGGTTAAATTCTGCATTCCCCTTATATGCTGTTTGTATTACCTCTCCTCCATACGTATCCTTATACATCTCAGCCCGTGCTGTCACATCGTCTATAAACTCATATCTCCCATCTTCATACTTGCGTGCATATCCTGCATCGGTCATTACTATTTCGTATTCCTTTTTATTTTGCCTGCTTATCAGTGTTTCCTGGTTTTCTTTCTTTTTATCAAAACTATTGATAAATTCACTCATATTATCCCATACCCCTGAAAGCAGGCTGCCTGCCTTTCGCAATCCAAGCCACGCAAGTCCAAGCAAGCCTTCCTTCATTTCCATCTCCATCATCTCTCGAGCTGTCTTGCCTCTTTCTTTTGCCAGTGCTGCCGCATAGTCTGCTAAATAATCGGCTACTGTGTACTGTGTTTTACTCCAATTTTGCATTAACAGTAAATTTCCAAATGACTGTCTCTTATTTGAGCCTATCCACATTCCCCCTGTGGCAAGCAGTACATTCTCAATTGTCCCCTGTATGAATCTATTCATCGGTGCTATCGCATTGTGCTCTTTTATATAGTGCCCAAATGCAGTGTCTTCTGCCATTAGCTCATTGCTTGCATACAGCGCTGCTAGGCTTGCTCCTGATTGCAATAAATCATCCTTCCAGCTTCCACTACCATCAATCCTGTTCACTAAATAAGCACTTGACGCTGTGTAACCATACTGCTGCCATGAACCATTCCATCTATCGCCATACATTTGACCTAACTTTGCTCCTACCAGTGCAGTGGCTGCACCTATACCAAAACTTCGCCATTGATCTTTGCTTCCCCATTGCAAGCCCAAACCGCCATCCTGTTTGTACTCCACAAAATTGCCAAGCCCCTGTACTGCACTTGTTGCTAATGAACCATACACAGCTGATTTTGTAGCTTCACCTACATATCCTCCCACTGCCGATGCTCCCACACTTATCCCCGTCTGCACTGCCCAGTGTTGCATGCTTAAATCCCCTGTTGCAACGCCATTTAATTGATTCCAACTCATATATGCGGCGCCTACCATAGGATTACCCGTTGCTATAGTCAGTGTTACTGCTATCCCCGAATTCACATACTGGCATATCGCATCCTCGGTTGCCTTTTGTTTTTCTGCTTCATACACCTCTTTTGTTATGCGACCGTATTCGCCTTTGCCTTTGTTCTTTAATTTTGGTCCTGGTTCTATTTGTCCAAACTCTCCAACATAGTAGGCAAAACTCCATGTCTTATCAGGGCGCATCATCATCCCCATACGTGTATTTACCTGACTCATTACCATATTCATGGTTGCTGCAAACCTCACACCGTCATCATTATTATACAATTCCATGAGTGCAGGTATGTTGTAGGTGCCAAGTAAAAGGCTCTCATTAAACACAAACGGCCTGTATGCCTGTATCTTTTGCTCTCTATCGCTTGCTGCTAACTTGCGTGTATACCGGTTGCCATCAATCCCAAAATTATACCCGCTTACAAATTGTAAAGCCTGTATATATGCCTGCTCATTGGCCTGGTCTATCTGCTGCCGGCATTGCTTTAATAGCTCCGTTAGCGCTTTTAAAAGTGCTAAATTACCCGTCTTTTCCTGTGCCCGTGCAAAATCTTCTGCAATCTTTTGTGCCTGGTCAAATATGCCCCTATTATAATTTCTGTAGCTTAGCTGTGTCAATCCAAATTCTGTTTTCTGCTTTGTAAGCTTCATTATTTCTTCATTTAAAAGCTCCGGCTGCTCCCGTAATATATCTAGAAGCAGTGCATGAACATCCACTCGTTTTATTGCTTCCCCATACTCCTTTTTCATACTTTCAAGCATATCATTAAGCACTACCTCTATACCTGCCATGCGTTTTTGCAATTCCTTATATCCCACACCACTTTGTGCAGCAATGAGCCATGCTATCTTTTCTTCCTGTAGCTTCTTCAAGCGTGCATCCCACTGCGCATTTCCCTCTACAAGTGCCTCCTGCGATGCAATACGCCAGTTCTTCCACCGATTCTCAAAGCTTTTTAGCATCACATCCCACTGACTCATACCACGCTGGAATATTCGGCTCACCATACGGTCCCAGTCGGCCTTTTTATCCGCTAATTGTTGCTTCTTTAACTGCCACTGATGCACCTGTAATGCTCTCCTTTGTGCCAGTTCCCTATCGTTTATCCCCTCATACTGCTTCACATACTGTGCAAAAAGCTCTTCAACCTGCTGTTCATTTTCCGTACCAATCATGGCATCAAGCTGGTTTATTACATCTGCCGGCATACCTTCAACATATCCCATGTATGCCAGCATGGCACGCACCGTTCCGCGTGCCTCGGGTCCTATTTTCAATGCGCTTTCATAATCAGAACTATCGCCTGCCCAGATTCCGTATAAATCCTTTTCCACTGCCCGGTCAACCATCACACGGTCAAAGCCGCCCTGTGTATACATTGCCTGCACATGCGCCATATAGCGGGTAAACGCATCACGCTTCTGCTGGTTCATAATGTTGGCATACGTTTGTCCCACTGTCCCCGCATGCAGCACCTGCATGGACTCATCAGTTTCATAGCCATTTGCATCAGTTTTGTTTATTGTTGTGCGATAGTTACTGACATTGACCCAATCCCCGCCACGGTCAGTTTCTGCCATTAATGCAAGGTCGCTATCTTTAAGCTCCAATCCATATTTTTCTGCCACATCTTTTAATGCCTGTTTTAACGTTGGCTTTTGTACCACAACATTCTGCATACTTCGCGGATTATAATACACAAACTTCCCCGCTTTTTCAGGATCATCCAATGACTCAATCTCTGTATAGCAAGCCAACTTAGCCTTTGCCTGCAGCATCTTTATTTTCAATGATTGAAGCTCATTGAGTTTTGATTGTATTGTATAAAACTGATTCATTGCATCTCTATCATTATTTTTCCATTTTTGTTCAGCCTCACGTATTCCACTAAATAAAACATTAAATGCTTTTTCAAAAACATATACAACTGGTTTCAATGCATAAGAAAGTGGGCGTAAATAATAAATCTTTTTGCCAAATACTTTCTTATAAGTATTTCTCAATCTTTTATATTCTTTCAATATTGGCTTAAAAACTTCATAGTATCCAGCATATACAATATTTAAATTATCATATTCATATTCACCATCACGCGCAGTTAAAAAATTTGAATAATACGTTCCTATATATGCATTTTGAGCAATTTTCCCTTCCTTTAATAACTGCAAATATGCATACATTGGTGAATTTGTCCTATTAATACCACTTCCACTGGGTATATCTCCAAACCATGGATCTGTATTTATTTTACTACTACCTCCAAACTGTCCTGCATGACGATCATAATAAAACGCTGACTCTTGCAAATGATACATCATGGAATTAATCGTTATAGTTCTATTTTTATATTCTTTAACAAAATCATATACCAATTTTGCAATCACAGCTTCAGACACACCTTTTGGCATCATTGATGCCGATGCACTAGATAGCAGTAAAGCCTTCTCAATTAGAACTACAGTATCAGTACCAATATTTTTTTTCTTAACCGTTTTTACCCCAGTCAGGTAATTATTCTGTATCATCCTGTCAATAAGCTGGTCTCTCTCATCAGTGTAGTCATCATCGGTTGCAGCAATAAATGCATCCTTTTTTGCCTCATATTGTCCCTTGAGCTCCTCATACGCTACGGTTAATTTTTTTATTTCATTCTGCATACACCATGCAGCCTTTTCCATGCGGTAAGCACGCTCAGCACGCTCTATTAATTCCTCTTTTAACTTTACATACTGCTGGTCATTTTCTACTTTTTGCTGTTTTACAGCATCCACCTTCTGCTGTAATTCGGCAATCTTTTGCTTTACTTCATCTCTATATTGTTGTGCTAACGCATACTGCTGCTTTGCATCGGCTTTCAATTTACTTTCTATATCTTCAGGGTCACCGCCTTCAGCATTAGTTAAACTGTTATATAAATATGGTGTTGATGCATATGCATACAACATCTCCTCATCCTCTTTAAGCTTGCGGGATTCTTCCAATCTATTATACAATATAGTAATGATCTCTAATTGTTTTGTATATGCATCCTGCGCCTGCTGATACGCTTTTAATGCTTCATTCACATCAGCCTGTGCCTGCTCAAACAACGCTTTGTTGGTGTTATATACCTGTTGCGCATTTTGATACCCTGGGCTTTTCAAATACTTCTGCAAATCACCACTGGAAAGTATTATTCCCATCTTTCTAATATCCTCATAGGCTTTAAGCAGTGCATTCTGTACCTGTGCATCAGTATCTTTCATACTGTCCACAAGCTCCTGAACTCTAACATCCTGCCCTGCTTCCATATACATTTTAATAAACTTCAACGCCTGTGTAAGAGGGAGCTCTGTATCACTGTTATCGCCATCACTTTCACTGCCAGTTAGTGTAATATCTCCATTATAGCCAGTAGCCTGCAAACCACTAATAAGCATATCCACATCATGTATAAATGAAATATCAATCTCTTTCTCATCTTCATCATATAACACAAATGTATCCGTAGCTTCTGTTGCCATGTGTGCCACTTCCACAAGCATATCAAGAGCCTCTGCCATATATGTAGTCTTATCAATCATTTCATTAAAGTAGCTACTATCATCACCGGTATAGTAGCTTTTGGTATTGCCATTCAAATCATCACTCTGGACATTAGTAATATCTTCAACACCCGTTAGTTGTTTTGATTCAAACGCAAACCCCTTTTCTTTATATTCCTGTATATAGTTTGCTAAATATTTTTCCCCCGGATCATATTGATCATTGTTATTGCTGTCTTCATAATACGTATAATCTACTTTATTAGTGAGCTGTTTATAGCTAAAACTATTCCCAAAAATTGTCATTGATATTTCAGTATAATCGCCATCCAAAACCATATTCCAGTCTATTCCTGTACCTTCAGGGACCTTCTTTAAATTTTTTTTATTTACAATCAATTCCTTAAGCGGGCTTAAACTATTTTCATCGCGTGAATAATCATTGTAATACTTTTCCATAATATCTGCAAAATCTCGCCAGTGGTTGTATGTTTCCCGCTGAGCCAACACAAATTGATAAACAGCCTGTGCCGTTACGCTATCCCTGTTGGCTGCATATATACACATGGCAAGCAGGTTTTGCAATCCATCATCGCTGTCATTGCTTATAATATCAAATACTTCCCATGTGTTCATTTCCATCTGATAACCGGTAAGTGCAAGTGGCACCTTATTATCGGTCACAATAAGGTTAACCGGATCAGCTAAATCAGGGTTAATGCTATACAGTATCAAAAAGTTCTTCTCTTTCTCATCAGTTATATTATATCGCTCTATATACTCCTGTATGGATGCGTCTTTATGCTCTTCATATTCAAGGGCAACATCCATTACATCCATGAAACGCTTCACGGTTGTTTTTAACTGTTCATAGTTATCATTATTCTCATTACTTGCTATGCCATAGCGGGCAAGCAATGTTTCTGGATCCCTGTCGTCATATATACCATTCCGTACACTGCTGTAATAATCGCTAACAATAGCATATTCCCGCACCCCATCAGGTAAATAACTGTACTCAAATAGCACTCTTTCATGTGTCATTGCGTTATATATAGCGCTAAACACGTCATAATGTGTGGCAAAATAATCCTGTATATCGCCGTATTGTGTCAGCTCACTAAACCCTGCCGGCACAAACCCTTCATCCGTTCTTGAGCCAAACAAATCTTCAAAGCTAATATCTTCACTACCAGTAGAAAGCATATAGGCTATGAAATGTGTATACATTTCATCATCACTGCTTGCCTCATAGGTATTTACATTATCTATAGATAGCGCTGCTGGTGCATAAGTCTCTATCAACGTACCATAGTACAGCTGTTTTAATTCATCATAATGCTCATTTATATACTGGAGTATTTCATTACTCTGCTGATATTGTGGAAGATTTGCAAATGTTCCTTTAGTATACTGCCCATTATCATCAATTGTGCCTGCTATATTTTCAAACGAAGCAAATCCATTCTCCTGTATATATCCACCTACATACGATTGGAAATGCCGTAACAGCGCATAAAACCTGAATTCTTCATCATATAATAATGCATTAAACGTATCATCCTTTACTTTGTTATGTATCCCCTCATAGTATGCAGCCAGTATCCAGGTATTATCCTGTCCCCACTCCTGTTGCATTTCTTCTACAGACACACCATTATCCATAAGTGCCTCAATATCCTGGCGGCGTTTCAATTCACTGTTTATCCGTGTCATCACAACCTGTATAAATGCCTCATCCTTGCCCTGGCTTTGCATTGATGCTATATAGTCTTCAACGCTCCCATACATTTCGCCTTCAAAAAGGTAGCGTGACACATAATCAACTATCTCATATTCTTTGCGTACATTTTCAACCTGGACTAACTGTGCAAATACTTGTGTTTGTAAATCCTTAAACTGTGTAGAATCAATAAGATCCTTTATTTCATTATACAATGTTTCACATTCTTTCAACTTACTTATAAGTGCATCAGTGAATCCCGGCCATGTCCCGTTGGGTTGTACCTGTTGGTAGCTTTGCTGCAGTGCATCGTATTCATTTTCCTCATTGCTATATACGGAACTACGCAGGGCAATAAGCTCTCCATACTTTTTCTGCAATTCAATAAGTTTGTTATAGATATTTGTTTTTTCCTTATATTGTGCAAGCGCATCCTCAGCTGTTGAATACCTGTGTTCATACTTTGCCTTTTGTGTTAAAATTTCATGGTAAGCACTAACTACCTGTTGCAGCGCCTCTTTAATAGCCTGCGGAAGATTACCATATTCTTTTGTTTGTATAAATGTTTCTATTTTTTTCCCATATTCAAGTGCATCTCCCACAGTAAGTCTACCTTTAAATACACTTTGCACCTCATTATCTCCAATACCAAGCAGCGTTGCAATCTTCCCAATAAAACCTTCCTTTCTGGTGCGTATTATATTTTCCTGTGATTGATCATAAAATTGTTCAACATACCGTGCATAAATTTGCATCACCGCCGCCGATTGTGCGCCCTCACATACTACCGGTTGCACAAAGTCAAATACCTCAGGTTTTACAAGTGCAGTTACCTTCACCTCAAGTAGATGCCGGGTTTCATCGCTTAAAGCATCCCCATCTGCATCAACTCCTTTTTCCAGCATCTCACTGTATTTTTTTAGCAGCGCATCAATCTCATCATTGGTTGTACAATTACTAATCTCCTCATTGTAAAATTCTATAACTGTCTCAATATCATTCATATACCCGCTTAATTGTTGAATCGCATTATTATACGTAACATTATCCTGTATTTTAAGAGTATCCTCCATTGCAGTAATCAGTGAATACAGGTATCCATAGTTTAACGCATTGCCTGTACTACCATCATGTATTTGTTGAATACACTCATCCATAAGTTCATTATACAAATTGGCAAACCCATCCCAATTTACACTACCTTCATTAGTTAGTTCTTCCTTTTTATTTTGTAATATGCCAATAAGTGTTTGCAGACTTTCTTTGTTTTTCTGGTAATAGGCTACCTGTGCAGCATTAAATGTATCCTCAGCCTTTTTTACTATGTTGTCCTTTGCAAATTCTGATGTTTCAGGCTCTTCACCGTTCATATCGTGCAAAAGATATACCACCACCATCCGTGCAATCTGGTAGGCATCTTCAATAGCTTTGCCTATAGAGTTGACTGCATATACCATGCCAACCGTGCTCTGGTTATATTCCTCCCTGATAACCTCTTCATACAGAGTAGATATACTGTCCCAATCTGGATACTCCGGTATACCATTTTGCTGTATTGATACATCCTTGCCGTAAACCTTCTTTAAAATGCTACCAGCTATAATTTCCATTGCCCGTGTCCGTACAGTGTCAGGATTTATCTCTTCACGCAATTCAACAAGCTTTTCAGCCTGTACTAATCCACCCGTATACTGAACAATAAGCGCAATGGCATTGTTTTTTTCATCAAGGCTACTTCCCGTATTAGCAAGTATTTCTATCTGCTCATCAATCATTGCAGTGGTAAGTGGCATTTCATGCCCCAGCACTTCATTGAGTTTATATACAATTGCCTCTTTAACCTTTTGTTTGTTATTATCTATAGTAACTATCGTTGTCCATGCCTCATACCGTTCCTTTGCCTGCTCATATTTTTCTTTTGCTGCATCCCTCTTTTCAAATGCCTGTACAAGATATGAAAGCCGCTCATCATCTGCATATTCAGAAAACATGTCATCAATTTTTATAAACACCAATTCTTCATTATTTTCAATAGCTTCAATGGCTTCATCAAGGCTTTTACCCGCTATATCCTGCCATGTTGAGTATACCGTCCGCATACCAGCTACTTCTCCTTCTTCAGTGCTGTAACCTTCTAAAGCCTTTATTGCTAAATCCACCCGCTGTGCATATGCAACTGCCTCCTGATTACGTTCCTGTAAAAGCAATGCACTGTAGTAATTTTTCTTTGCTATAATCCACTTACGTTCTTTTTCTTCTATTATATTTGTATACAGCACAATATTACGGGTAGCTTCATTTATCATCTGTATTGCCATCTCCATGGCATCAGGGTTGGTATAGTACAGACATCTATCCATTGCCTCCTGATAGGCCTTTTGTGCTGCCTCATAGGAGGTACGTACCTGCACAAGATTCTGCTGAGCACTGTCAACGCCCTCCTGCGCACTAACCAGTGCATTTTTCAGCTCACCGGATAACCGTGCCATGGCATCATTATAGTCCTCTTTTGCTTTTTCATACGCTGCCAAAGCCTGCTCTAGATTAGCTTTTTGCGTCTGTGCATCCGGGCGTTCTGTTTCGTTATATGCAAAATCGTACAGTTTTTGTGCTCGACGCAATCTCTCCTCCCAGTAGGCCAGCGTAAGCTTCTCTTTTTCTAAATCAAACTCGACAGCTGTCATTAAATATGGATCACCTGTCAGTTCATATAATCCATCAATAATGACTACACCATCTGTATCCTTATATAGATAGTAGTTATATAGCGGATTCCCATCCTCATCCACACTATCATCACTTAACAGCCCACTTGTGCGGCTAACTACCTCTTTATACCCAAACACATTTTCAAAACTTCCGTCATGCTCCTGTATATACAAGTTGAATGCATCAAGACGGCTTACCACCCATCCGTCAATTTCCGGATTGTTACAGGAAAGATGCTGCCCATTATATGTAATATCACCATAAATGTATGCTTCATACATCTCAAATAAAAATTCCCGCACAGCCTCAATCTGCTCTGCTTCTCCCTGGTATTGCTGTAGTTGTGCAAGGTGTTCCACTGCCGTGTCAAAAGATACCAGGGTGCTTTGCTGCCCCAAATAATGCAGCATCTGAATGCCTAAAATATACTTTCGTAGTTCCTCTTTTAGTGCAAAGGCATCCACACTATTTATATTTATTATATTACCCGCAGTATATTCATCGTAGTACTTCCTGAAAATATGCATCGTATTGAAAAAATTTTTTTCCTCACCAGCATACTGTTGTGTAAAATCACCGGGTTTAAATTGCGTACCTGTGCTACCTACCATATCCTGAGTATGGTATTGCACCGCCATCTTTGATACTATCTCCTGATATCGTGTACGTATCCCTTCCCATTCTACTATCTGTTCATATATTGCCTGTTTTAACTCTTTCGTGTCAGTAGTATCTTTCTGTAAATAACTCTCTATATATGCCTTCCTATCTGCATCGGATGTATATTCTATACCCGTTAGTGTAGTAAAATATTCTTTAAGCCATGCAATATTTTCATACGCTACCCGCAAAGATCCTGATCCGGTTGTGATAAGCTCTCGTACTGATGCACTGTAATCATCAAAACGTTCTTTCTCTGCTGTTATGGTCTCATCCAGTAGCTTCAGCGCATCGGCATATGAGCGGTCTGTCTCTAAAAAACTATTATTCCAGTTTATTATCCCCTGCCGTATCTGCTGCTGTATGCTTGCAAGCCACTCATTTCGCTTTTGTACTAATTGCTCAAAGCTTTTTGCCCAGATTTCATCAGCCTGCCTGTATCCATCTAACGATGAGCGTTCCCATGACAGTCGTGCTGCCAGCAAATCATCCTCGGCTTCTTTCCATGCATATATTCCCGCCTGTACCAGCATATCAAAGTCATCACCTTCAGGTGGTAAGCCAATACTGCTAATGGTGTATGACAGCTTATTTTGAACTTCTGTTAAGATGGCATCTGTTTTGTCTGTAGTTGATTCAAGTATTTGTGCAGTAATCTGTGATGCTGATTGCTGCTGGGTGTAAAAGCGTAAACTTGCCGTATCACTGTAGTGCTGGTAAAAATACGTATTTTTTGCACCGACGTAATAGAGCTCAATATCTCGCTGTATAAGCTTGTGTATATTGTTTAGTTTTTCATCTAATGTTTCAATAAATCCTTTACGGTATTCCTGCGTGGTGGTGTTTATCTCAGACAGCAGTGCGTCGCGTGTGGTTTGTAACTGTGAGTCAATTCCTGCTAAAAGCTGTTGTACATAGTGCCCAACATTTTCATCCCATGCACTGTATGTTGCCACCATGTCTTCATGGGGGTCTTCCTGCATCATCTGGTTTATGCGTGCATACAGCTCTTCTTTTGCATACTCAGGAACAACTATCTCAAAACATCGTGCGTCATAGCTGCCCAGAGCTTCTTCAAGCATCTTCTGTATGGCAGTGCGGGTTTCTGTCTTGAGAAAACCTGATATGTCATCCTCTCCGGTAACTATCGCCCCGTCGTATGCTGGTAATGCTTCTTTTTCCCACATGCTGTATGCGGTATCTGCAGCCTGCATGGCTTTATGTATGAAAGCTTCTTTTGTCTTCTCAGCCATTGCCGATTGAAGCGAACGTTCAAAATATCCTTTTGCACTGCTCTGTTCAAATGGAATTGTGCCGGCAAAGCCAGTTGCCAGAATGCTGAAAGAAATAATGAAAACAGTAACATGTACAAACTTCATAGACGCACCTCGTGTTTAACTGAAAATGGTATATGTACGGATTTTTCCGATGGTGATGTTTTTATGTGTGTATGCTGAAAACGTGACGCAGCCATGCAGTAAAGAACGCTGCAAGGTAACAGTGACATGTACATGGAAAGAAAACTTCTGTTGATGGTATGCCGCAAATTAACGGGTGTTTTAAAAATTATGGAAGGAATATAGTATATGCCACAAGCGTTTATATATGTGTGCGATAGTTCATGGTAAAGAAACTCACACGGGGGATAAGCCTCGCGCTGGCGGTAATAAAAACGCTCGTAGCAGTAGGCAACAGCCAGAAGCATAACGTATACCATACACAGCATTACATTTGTGTGTGAATAGAAACTATGTGTAAGCACATTCCATGCAGGAGGGATGTGAGTGGCTGCAGGCGATATTCCATCATTATGAAGTGAAAAAGAATATCCGCCAGCTTTTATGGTATATGAATGCATGGCAAGCATGGCCTCTTCTTCAATGCACTGCATAGCCTTCATTGCTGCCATATACTGGCTGGCTTTTTGTGTTGCTTCAATGATACGCAGCCTGCTTGTAGAAGGTATATGGGTAGCGGCAGATACATGCACAGGCGTGGCAAATCCACAGCACAGTATTGCCAGTACAAAAGAGGATATTATGATTTTTATTGTTCCTGCCATGCTGTTATAAATGAAAATATAAACAAGAAAAATGCTTTAAATAGAATTTCTATATGTACATTAAGTATATATTTGTACTGTAATGTTAATAAAATTGAATATAATAATATTGATTATGTCAATAAAAAAATCTGGTGGTAAAACAATTTTTTTATTTTATGTAGCATTTCATTCTGGAATTTGCACAGTATTAGAACAGGTTGTAAAAAAAAATTGTTTACAAAACAATAAAAATAAAATATCTTGACATGTTATTTTCAGTATTGTAGTATTATCTGATGATGCACTGTTAGCATTATTTTGGGGAGTTAACTATTTATGGATATTACAAAAAGAACTAAGGATGATGTTGTCATACTGGATATATCTGGTGAGATTGACCTTTACAATGCTCCGGAAATTAAGGACATCATCAACAGTCTTATAGAAGAAAAAAAATTTAATGTCATCATTAATCTGGAAAAAGTTACGTATATTGACTCTTCAGGGATTGGGGCATTGATATCCAGCCTTTCAAATTTAAAGAAATATCAGGGTGGATTAAAGATCATTAATGTTTTTGCATCAGTGCGAAAGGTATTTGAACTCACAAAGTTAACGTCCTTCTTTGAAATATATGATTCTGAAGAGGCTGCCATAGAGTCATTTAAACGGTAAGATGCAAGCAGATTGTGTGTAATTACTTCTATAATATACTGAAGAGTGGTTCATAAAAAATAGAAATTTTTGACACATTTGATTTTGAAATTAATGCAGGTAAATAGTTTTCATAATGTAATGTTTTTGGGCGATAGTAACCGAAAGGAATGTTTATTTTAATATCAGGATTTCTCTTCCTGAAATTTAAGTATACAGATTGCTACTGATATTAGCATCCTGAATGTAATTTTGAGTCGTACAGTATAATGGAGATACCCGATCAAGTTTACATAACAGTGGGAAATTTTTTAAGTCAAGCTTTTACATGATAGAACATAAACTCATAATGGCAGCATGAAGGCCATAGTGATCAAATGAATAAACCCTAAACATAATTTCGGAGGAATATATGCACATAAACAAGAACGTCGCTGTACTGGCAGCCATTGTATGTTTGTCAATGATTACTGCCTGTTTTGAAAAGGTTCCTGTAAAGGAGCTATCGCTTGCAAAAAATGCAATCACTGAAGCTGAATCTGTAAAAGCGGATTACTATGCAAAAGATGAATATACTGCAGCTAAGGATTTACTTTTAAAAGCCCATGATAATGTGAAGAATGAAGAGTATGATAAAGCAAAACAGAATGCTCAAGAATCACAGAAAAAGGCAAAGGAAGCCTATGATAAGGCTTTGCCATTACTTGCAAAAGATACTCTGGATATTGCAACTCAGAGCCTGAAGGCTGCTGATGATGCATATGCATCAGTACTTGCAAAGGAAGATTATGCAAAAGCAGGTGATATGCTGCAGGAAGCAAACAAGCAGTATGAAAATAAAAATTACCTTGCTGCATATAAAGCTGCGTTAGATGCAGATTTGTATGCTAAAAACGCCCGCAATGTAGCAATGAACCAGAAGGAAACGCTGGCTGATTCCATAAAAGAAGTGAATATAGTGATAGCACAGGCGGAAAGTTATGGCGCAGCACAGTACGCTCCTGAGAAGCTGGCTCTTGCAAAAGAGCACTCTCAGATTGCCCGCTCTGCGTATGAAGCTGGTGAACTTAAAAAAGGTTTTTCAGCAATAGAAGTTGCCAAGCTCAATGCTGATGATGCATATTTTATATCGCTGAAAGCAACTGCTGCTAAGAAGATTGAGGAAGCTCAGGCAGCAATAGATGCAGCAAAAGGCAGTGAGGCTGCCGCATTATCTCCTAATGATATAAAGGCTGCGGAAGAATCGCTGGCACAGGCAAAATCATTATTTAATGATGGCAAGTATAAGGAATCAATGATTGCCTCAGGGCAGGCTATAACCATAGCACAGGGGGTGTCCTCTAAAAAAGCAGTAGCTGTTGCCCCGATTGTTGAGCAGCAAGGGAAAGAGGGTGTAGCGGTAAAAGAGGAACAGAAAGAAGCTATACAGAAAAAGGTGGAAGAAGAGACTGAATATACACTGTATAAAGTTAAGTATAACCCTGCAAAAAGAGATTGCCTGTGGCGGATTGCTGAAAAGTTTTACAATGATGGATTCAAATGGAAAGTAATCTATGATGCTAACCGTGATAAAGTAAAAAATCCTGATTTAATAAAGCCGGGCTGGATATTGAAGATACCAAAAGCTGCAACAAAGCTCACTCAGCCTGTAAATCCCGTAAAAGAGGAAAATACTGAAGCAATAAAAGAGAATGAACCACCAGCAACCGAACTTAAAATGAAGACCGAATAATGTGATTACAATCGGTCGTCTCGATACATTCCTCACTGTGTTCGGAATACTCGACGACCGATTGCTGGATGAACAGTAAACGGTTGCATAGCCCTTTGACAAGCGTAAAGAATTTTTTATGAAACTACTTTTAGACAGCTCCTTTTTGTTATTTACTCTTTGATTCCTCCCAAAGTTCATCCAGCTCCTGCAATGATGTTTGTGTTATATCCTTATTCATTTCATGCAGTCTTTTTTCTATGTGCTGAAAGCGCGCAATAAACTTTGAGACAGTATGTTGCAGGGCTTCTTCGGGGTTAACTTCAACATGACGCGCAATGTTGACAATGGTAAATAGTATATCACCAATTTCTTCTTTGAGTGCTTCCCGTCTGTCTTTGTTTTTTTGCAGTGCATCTTTGAATTCATTTACTTCTTCATGTAATTTGACAACGACATCCTGAATATGTTCCCAGTCAAAACCAACACGTGATACCTTTTGCTGCACACGGTAAGCTTTCAGAAGTGCCGGCAGATGTACCGGTACTCCATTCAACATAGACTGGCCATCTTCCTTTTCTTTCTTCTTTATCTTTTCCCAGCGGTCAATTACCTCGTATTTATCTTTTGCGGTTTCATTGCCAAATACATGAGGGTGACGGCGGATTAATTTTTCAATAATACCACTGGCAACATCATCAATATCAAATATATTCTGTTCACTTGCAAGCTGAGCGTGTGCATAGATCTGATATAACAGGTCGCCTAACTCTTCTTTAAGATTTTCGGTGTTTCCGTTTTCTATTGCCTGATATACTTCATATGCTTCTTCTATAAGGTAGGGCTTGAGTGTATCTGACGTTTGTGCTTTATCCCACGCACATCCGTGTTCACTGCGCAATATACTTGCAATTTCTTTTAATTTATACAGGGGTGGTATTGACATGGGTTTTCTCCAGATAATGAATGTATATTATGTAATAATGTATTGAGTGTATAGATTACTAAAGAGCAAATGGTATATAGTATACAATAATAAATCAATGGTTTCAATTAACGTAAAAGTAATCCAAAAAAAATTACATACTACGATTATATCGCGTAGTATACATTTCATCAATCATCTTTGACGTGAATTGATAATACTCACTCATTTCGATACAATTTTGCCACATTCTTGCAAAATTACTCAATGGCGTTGCGAAATTTGTATCGAAACGACTTTTGGGACAGCCCCTTACAAAAATAAACGAATAAAAATTTTATGTTGACACTATTATGTAATTGTGGACATACGCAGTATATGCGTATATACTACTATACATACGCATAACCATTTTTCCCGTAACAAGAGGTAATTCATGGGTTTACAAAAATATTTAAAAGATTCAGATCCTGAAGTCTTTTCAATCATTCAGAAAGAAAACCAGCGACAGGAACATTCGCTTATTCTCATTGCATCTGAAAACTATACGTCGCAGGCAGTGCTGGAAGCATCGTCCTGCACTATGACCAATAAATATGCAGAAGGGTATCCCGGCAAGCGCTATTATAATGGCTGCCAGTTTGTTGACCAGGTGGAAACCGTAGCTATCGAACGTATAAAAAAGCTTTTTGGTGCTGATGTTGCAAATGTACAGCCACACAGTGGAACACAGGCAAACATGGCAGTGCTGATGGCGTTACTTGAACCGGGCGATACCATTATAGGGATGAACCTGTCACATGGCGGGCATCTTTCCCATGGCTCGCCGGTTAACTTTTCCGGTATTTATTTTAAGGTTGTTTCGTATGGTGTCACCAAAGACACGCATCGTATTGACTATGATGAAGCATATAGATTGGCAAAAGAACACAAGCCAAAAATTATCATTGCCGGAGCATCGGCATATCCGCGCATCATTGACTGGAACAGATTCAGGGAGATAGCCGACAGCATTGGTGCGGTGCTGTTAACAGATATTGCACATATTGCAGGACTTGTTGCAACAGGACACCATCCATCGCCGGTTCCGGTAGCCGATTTTGTCACCATGACAACACACAAAACGCTTCGTGGACCACGGGGAGGTCTTATTTTAGCAAAACAAAAATATGAAGGTATGATGAACAAGTATATCTTCCCCGGCATTCAGGGTGGGCCGCTTATGAATACCATTGCAGCCAAGGCAGTTGCATTTGGTGAGGCATTGCAGCCATCATTCAAGGAGTATTCGGCAAAAGTTATTGCCAATGCAAAAGTGCTGGCCGATACATTATTGTCGCGTGGGCTTACCCTGGTAAGTGGTGGCACCGATAATCACCTGATGCTGGTTGACCTGCGAAATAAAAATTTAACGGGCAGAGACGTTGCAAACAGGCTGGATGAAGCTGGTATAACCTGTAACAAGAACGGCGTTCCCTTTGACGATAAATCGCCTATGGTAACCAGCGGCATACGTTTAGGAAGCCCTGCGCTGACAACACGGGGGCTTGGTGAGGATGATTTCAGGCTTATAGGCACTTTAATCTGTGATATTATTGACAACATGGATGATGAAAAGGTTCTTAATCGGGTGCGCTCACAGGTGCAGGAGTTATGCAAAGCCTATCCAACTGATTTTTTGCGTCTGGAGCCCAGGGGAATATAGTGCTTGACTGTGCAGGTCATGTGTAGTATGTTTCATGTATTGTAAGATTACAAGAGAGGTTCAGAATACTAAAAAAGGGTTTCATCCTTAAATGTAATTCTGGATGGCTATATATCAATAGATTCCAGATTAGGTTTGGGAAAATTTTTGCTTTCACTATATTCACTGATAAATAAGTAATACTATTTTTGGAGGAGTATATGAAAAAACTAGTAGCAGTTATCTTGATGTGTTCCATTACAGTGGTTGGTTGTAAAAAAGAAAAGAAATTTACTGTAGCCCGAGAAGGACTGGTTAACTTTGTTGCCGGTACGGTACTTCTTGTTTCAGGTGGTGCTGAAAGCAAGGCCCAGATTGGCGATGCAATAAAAGAAGGCATGACCATTAAAACCGTTGGGCCAAAATCCATGGCTGAAATTTATTTTGGTGAAAATGCGGTAAAGATTTTAGGTGATACCGTTATCAAAGTTGAAAAGCTCATTACCAATCTTGACTCAAACACTGAAGAGTCTTCGTTTATCGTTGAAAAAGGACGCATGTTCTCAAAAGTAACAAAGAAGTTAGCCAAGGGCGATAGTTACCAGGTAAAAACCCCAACGGCAATAGCAGCTGTTCGTGGTACCGATTTTCTGGTAACACAGGAAGAAGACAAGAGCAATGTTGCCTGTTTGGACGGCTTGCTTGAAGTGTTGAATCAGAGTTTAGCAACGGGCCAGCCTATAGTACTGGAAGAAAAGCAGGAAGTTGATGTTGTTCCGGGACAGGATATGGTTGCAAAGCAGATATCAGAAGATAAGCTGCGCATGCTCAATATCTTGCTTGAAATTAAGGCAATGCGCGAGGATATACGCAAGAAATATGAGCAGCAGCGTGAAGAGATACTGAAATATGTTGAAGAACAGAAAAAAGCTGACAAAACAATGCTAGAAGAGCAGCGCGAAAAGGATAAAGCACTCGTTGAAGAGCAGAAAGCCCGTGACAAGGCAATGATAGAAGGCATTAAGGGTGAGATAAAGGATGAATCGGGCAAAGCAGCTCAGCAGTCACTTGATGCGGCAAAGAGCCAGATGCAGGATGCAAAAGCGGTTGATAAGGATCAATCTGCAAATGAAGCAAAAGACCAGATGAGTGCAATGAAGCCAAAGATTGAAAAGCCAAAAGTAGATTTGAATCAGTTCAAGACACAGTAATAACTGTAATATAAGATAGATAATGGGGCTATTATCACACGTGGTAATAGCCCTACCTGTTTACCGGTACGTGAATAAAAACAACTATGTTTTAAATTTGTAACTGCTATTCCATTATATAAGTATAAGCGATTATATAAAACAACTCCTTATAGCTATGGATTATGAAAGCTTGGTATGTAATTATTCTAAAGTTTTACAGGAAAAAGAGAATTTTAGGGTAAAAAGAATAGAGAGTGATTTCCTGCAGTAAAAAGTTTAAAGAAATAATTGTTAAGATAAAGTAATAATAATTATTGTTAAACCCAGCAAGATTGTATAAAAATGGAGTAATGGGCAAAGACGTGTCGTACAGGGAAGTACGGCACGTTGGGATGCGTGCGAGGACCTGAAGGGATGCTATTCCGCAGCACGCAGTGGAAGGATTGATGAATAGCAAGTAAGGCACACCGCCGCATGAGGTGCGCTTTGGGGGTTTGTAAGGGGGCATTTAGCGCATAAATGCCCCCTTATAATGATTCATTTGATGCTTCATTGCAAATTGTGATGGAATATGAGTGTAAATCATTGCCAGCAAAAAATATTGTTTGCATTTTTATTGCCTTACCACTACCCTGTGGTTAATTTGAAGCTTACGTATCTGGTAGGTGTATGGTTAAGTTAGCCTTTTTAGGAACAGGGACCTGTAACGCCACACAACGCAAGCCACAGGCACTTGCTTTTTCCATAGATGGTGAACTGGTATGTGTTGATTTTGGTGGTGGTGCGTATCATGCCATAGCTTCCCTTAATGATTCGGATTTCAACTACAGCAATATTTCTACAGTGATACTTACCCATTATCATGTTGATCATGTTTCAGGCCTGCCCGATCTTTTATGGGGCGAGATGTGGGACCATACAGGCCACAGAACTGAAACGTTAACCATTGTGGGTCCAAAGGGGTTGCATAATTTTTACCATGACAGGCTTTTGCCATTTATGGGTGACTACCCATTGCCGTTTAAGGTTGAATTGATTGAAGTAAACAATGGTGATGCTTTTGAAGGCAATGAATACAGGGTAGAAGCTGTTACACTGGCACATGGCGACTTTTCGTCAGGATACCGCTTTGATTTTGGTACACGGTCAGTGGCAATTACCGGTGATACCGGTTACTGCGATGCATTACAGGGGCTACTTTCATCAGCAGATATTGCGGTGATAGAATGGGGAATAGCTTCGGATGATACCTATCCGTTGCATCTTTCTTCAAAAGATATAATTGCATTAATTAAAAGTGGTACCTGGCCACGTGAGGTGTATGCGGTTCATGTATATCCAGTGGTAGATATACATTTTCAGGAGCAGCTACAAAAAATGAAATCACTGGTTGCTTCCCTTAATAAAACCATTGAATTTCCTTCCGATGGCGATATACTTACAATAATTCCATGATTCTTTATATGAAGTAATTACAATGTACAATACTCCTGACCTTCTGGTAGTAAGGTGATGCAAAACGTATTAATGCCAACTCAGATTATAATGAGAGGATTAACGTGTTATGAAGAAAATTGAAACGGAATACTGTATTATTGGCGCAGGTGTTGTTGGCCTGGCAGTGGCGCGGGAACTATCGCTTAAAAAAAAGAAAAAAATAATTGTTTGTGAAAAAGAAGAGCATGTCGGGATGCATGCTTCAGGCCGTAACAGTGGAGTACTCCATGCAGGCATTTACTATACAGCCGGAAGCATGAAAGCCAGTACCTGTATTGAAGGCAACAGGCTCATGAAGTCATTCTGCAAGTCAAAAGGTGTTCCGGTACGTGAAACTGGTAAAGTAATTGTTGCAAAGAACAGTAACGAACTGCAAACGCTCTCCATGCTTGAACAGCGTGCAAAACATAATGGTGTTGAAGTGAAGTTGATCAATGCAAAAAAACTATCTGACATTGAGCCCTGCGCAAAAACACATCAGGAGGCATTATTTTCGCCACACACAGCGGTGGTGGATCCAAAAGTGGTGATGCAGGCATTATATGAAGATTGTACACAAAGAGGTGTGAACGTATTGTTCAATACGCCATTCACACATTTTGAAAATGAAAATACGGTTATTGCTGGTGACTACACAATACAATTTGATAAACTCATCAACTGTGCTGGTGCCTACAGTGATATCGTTGCCCATGATCGGGGTCTTGCACATAATGTAACATTAATACCGTTTAAAGGAATCTATACAAAATTAAAAAAATCTAGTTCTCTTAAAGTTAATGGTAATATTTATCCCGTGCCTGACATTCGTAATCCCTTTTTAGGGGTTCATTTTACTGTAAACCCTTATGGTGATGTCTACATAGGACCTACCGCAATGCCTGTCTTTGGAAGAGAACACTATGGGGTGCTGCAGGGTCTTGGTATTGAAAGCATAAATATAGTATTAAAAGATGCATTGCTGTTTTTTGCTAACAGAAGCTTCAGGAGTGTTGCCATTGAAGAACCAAAAAAATATATCCCCTATTATTTTTACCGTGATGCAAAAGAGCTGGTCTGGAAGCTATTGTACAGCGATATAGAAAAAACAACAAAGGCGGGCATACGACCGCAGCTGGTTGATTGGACAAAAAAAGAGCTGGTAATGGATTTTTGCATCTATCATGATGCACATACGGTACACGTGCTCAATGCAATATCACCAGCATTTACCAGTTCATTATACTTTGCACAATTAATTGTTGATAGATATTGTATGTAACTGCATTAATGTTTTTTATTGGAGATAGTTTTTGTAATATACTATATTGTATATAAAATATTCAACTAACATAAAGGAGTATTAATATGAAAATAAGCGTTGTGGGAACAGGGTATGTTGGTCTGGTAACCGGAACTTGTTTTGCAGTAATGGGAAATACGGTAATTTGTGTGGATACTGACAGTGATAAAATTGAAAAACTTAAAAAAGGAATTATCCCAATTTATGAACCAGGGCTTGATGAGCTGGTTGTAGAAAATCATAAAAAAGGAAATCTACTTTTTACTACTGATATTAAAGAAGCACTGGAAAAAACAAATGTTATGTTCATTGCTGTTGGCACGCCCATGGGTGAGGATGGCAGTGCTGATTTGCGCCATGTGCTTGATGTAGCACAGTCAATTGGTAAATTTATGACCCATGATATGATTGTTGTGGATAAATCAACAGTACCGGTTGGCACTGCTGAAAAAGTTAAAGCGACCATTCAGGAAGAACTGAAAAAGCGTGGTGTTACTTTCAAGGTTATGGTAGTAAGCAATCCGGAGTTTTTGAAGGAAGGTGCGGCGGTTGAAGATTTTATGCGTCCTGACAGGGTTATCATAGGAACTGATGATGAAGAAGCACTGAATGTTATGAAAGAATTATATGCACCATTTACACACAGCCATGAGCGCTTTATAGCAATGGATATACGAAGTGCAGAAATGACAAAGTATGCTGCAAACGCCATGCTGGCAACAAAGATAAGCTTTATGAATGAAATAGCCAATATTTGTGAAAAAGTAGGTGCAGACGTTAATATGGTGCGCATTGGCATTGGCAGTGATCATAGAATTGGCTACAGCTTTATTTATCCCGGTGTTGGGTATGGTGGTTCATGCTTCCCCAAGGATGTGCAGGCGCTGATAAAGACTTCAAGGGATTATGGATATGAACCAAAGATAATCACTGCAGTTGAGGAAGTAAATGCAAAACAGAAACTTTCACTGGTGGATAAGGTTGTAAAACGCTTTGGCCAGGATCTGTCGGGCAAGGTTTTTGCAATCTGGGGGCTTGCCTTCAAGCCGGAAACTGATGATATGCGCGAAGCTGCAAGTATCACCATTATAAAAGAGTTATTGAAAAGAAATGCAAAAGTTAAAGCCTATGATCCCAAGGCAACAGAACAGGCACAAGGATTTTATCTTAAAGGATTACCGAACATTGAGTATTGCGATAGTAAATATGATGCACTCACTGGTGCGGATGCGTTGCTGCTGGTTACTGAGTGGAAGGAATTCAGAAGCCCGGATTTTGATGAGGTCAAAAAGCGATTGAAAAATCCGGTTATCTTTGATGGCAGAAACCAGTATAATATGAAAAAATTGCAAAAAGATGGCTTCGAAATTTATCAAATTGGTGTGGGCAAAGTGAAATAGGTTATATGATTAAGGTACCATCACGCAGAGTATACAGGGAGATGATAGCTTTATCTTCCATGTGTTATTCAATCAATACTCTGCGTGAACTATCGTACTATTAAAAATAATATCGTGCTCCTAAGCCTCCGCGAATATCAAAATCAACATCGGGAATAATACGTAGTGCAGGTACAAGTTCAATAAATATGCCAACTGGAACTTTTGTAAATGTATATTCAAGCCCTACCGGGATACGAACATCAATTCTGTTTTCTTCTTCATGGTCATTCTTCCTGTCTTTTTCCCAATCATGGAATCCTGCACCAACACCAAGGTAAAACACCAGTTCGTTAATTGGGAAAACACCATGGAAATGGCGTAAATAATCTGCATAAATATATAAATCATCTGCAGATTCTCCTATGCCAATATCTATGGCATCACTTTTCCCCATAAAAATTTTTGCTGTTAATCCTGATGGATCACCTAAGATGAAACCAGCACCAATATTGTTTGCAGCAGATGCTATAGTTGCAAACATCAATACAAAAATGCATGGCAACAAAATGTTTTTCATGGGTTCACCTCAATGGCATTGATATGGTTATATAAGGTAAAATTATTATACAGTATAATTCAACAGGTACGTCAATTCAATTTTTAAATCATACTGCGTGTCCATAAAATTTTTAGTATGATTCATTATATGTTATATAATACTATATCATAGTAGTTGGGCTAAAAACACTTTATTATTAAGATGTAAAAAGAGTATGACAACACGACAACGAATACTGAGAAAACTTGTTAACCTTTATCCACCATTTTTAGGTGCCGGTATACGGATAAAATTTGATGACACAGCAAATAAGGTTGTGGTTTCAATGAAGCTTACATGGTATAACCGTAATTACGTGGGGACCCATTTTGGTGGCTCGCTGTATACCATGTGCGACCCGTTTTATATGATTTTATTGATGGATATCCTTGGGAAAGAGTATATTGTATGGGATAAGTCAGCAAAAATTGAATTTGTAAAACCCGGGCGCTCAACAGTCCATGCTGAATTTTATATACCTGATGAAATTGTAGAAAAGATAAAAAAGGAAGTTGATAAAAATGGAAAGGCTATACCAGAATTTGTAGCCGAAGTTAAAGATGAACAGGGTGAGGTGGTTGCTCGTGTGTATAAATATATTTATGTCAGGAAAAAGGATACCGGTAGATAAATGATATATCCTGCAACGGAAACATATATCCAGAGGGCAGCACAGGCAATTAAGCAGGGCAATGTAGTGGCATTCCCAACTGAAACGGTATATGGGCTTGGTGCAAATGCTTTAAATGCAGAAGCAGTGGCAAAGATTTTTGAAATTAAGCAAAGACCTTATTTTGATCCTCTTATTGTTCATGTGGATTCGCGAGATATGGTGCAGGAGGTGGTAGCTACTCTACCGGATATTGCCCTGCGGTGTATGGAAGCATTCTGGCCTGGTCCATTGACACTGGTGCTGCCAAAAAGCACAATAATACCGGAGATAGTTACTGCAGGACTTGATACCGTTGCTGTAAGAATGCCACAACATCAGGTTGCACAAAAACTGATACAGGCAAGTGGCGTGCCCATAGCTGCGCCAAGTGCAAACCCATTTGGATATTTGAGCCCCACTACTGCGAATCATGTTGCATCGCAGCTGGGTGATAAGGTTGACATCATTCTGGATGGTGGACAGTGCCCTGTTGGGGTTGAATCAACCATTATCAAGATAGAAAAAGATAGCATTACATTGCTTCGTCATGGGGGGATACCCGTTGAAGATATTGAAGCTGTTGCAGGTAAAGTATCTGTTATACGCCACACACGGGTTGAAGCTCCTGGTCAATTGCCCTATCACTATGCTCCAAAAACAAAAATTGTCCTGATAAACGATATAAGCAAAATCCCTGATGACAGTTCCTGTGGAGCTATTCTTTATAAAAAAAGGGATCTGCCATTTAAAAATATCCATGTCATGTATCTTTCTGATAATGGTGATTTGCGGCAGGCTGCGGCAAATCTTTTTACATGCCTTCATGCTCTTGATGCAATGAGGCTTTCTGTCATATATGCGGAGGCAATTCCTGAGGTTGGTCTGGGGCAGGCCATCATGGATAGATTAAAAAAAGCGCAAGCACGTCACAGCTGATTACGTATAACATTCCTTTTAAAAGCAACATTCTTTTTTATCAGTAACTATCGCCAATAATATGGTTGACATGTGATGATTTTGTAGTATATAAAAAGTATACTATTTACAGGAGTGGTTGCATGATTCAGTTTGATTTTAATTATTTTATGGATGAGTATATTGGCTCTGAGCATGGTATCGCAAAGAAAGATATAGATGAGCTTATTCCACAATGTGATGCTGCACTAAAGCGAATGGATGATGAAAAGGCAAAGGGGATGCTGGGTTTTCTGGAATTGCCATTTGCTGATACTATTGTTGAGGATATACGTGCATTTAAAGCAATGGTGCCCTGGTGTGATACCGTAGCTTTAATTGGTATTGGTGGGTCAGCACTGGGGCCACAGGCATTGAAAAATGCCCTGGCGGATATTTATCTTAATGAATTGCCTGATACAGACCGTGGCAAACGATGCAAAGCGTATTTTTTTGATAATGTTGATCCTGGTGAGATGCAATCGTTACTAAAAATACTCAATATTCCATCAACGTTGTTTTTGGTCATATCAAAATCGGGAGGGACTACTGAAACCAATGCAAACTTTGCAATTTTACTGGATGCAATAAAAAAACAAACCAAGGACTACAAAAAACACATAGTGACTATAACCGATCCCGACAAAGGCATATTACGACAGATAACACAGGAAGAGGGGTTTGTGTCATTTCCTGTTCCATCAAATGTTGGTGGAAGATTTTCGGTGCTATCAGCTGTTGGTCTGGTAATTGCTGAATTTCTGGGAATTGATGCACATGGGTTGCTCAAAGGTGCTGCACGTGTTGTAGATCGTTATTATGGTAAGACTGTGTGGGAAAACGCTCCGCTATTAAATGCAGCATTTCATTACCTGTTTGATATAAAAAAGAATAAACGTATTAATGTGCTCATGCCCTATACACGCAAGCTGTACCTGTTTGCTGACTGGTATCGTCAGTTATGGGCGGAGTCGTTGGGTAAGCGTTTTGATATACAGGGAAAAGAGGTGATGGCAGGCCTAACGCCGGTTGCCGCTTTAGGTACTATTGATCAGCATTCACAGCTACAGCTTTATCTGGAAGGCCCAAATGACAAGGTTATAACATTTCTTAAACTGAAGGATTTTGGAACCGACATACTGATGCCGCAGTTTTACAAAGGCAAACAGGAACTGGAATACCTTAGCGGGAAAAGTTTGCGGAAGCTGAATGAATTTGAAGAACAGGCAACTGAACTGGTATTAAAAGAAGCTAGCCGGCCTAATGCATCGATCATACTCCCCAAACTTGATGAAGAGGCTGTTGGCCAGTTAATCATGTTTCTGGAAATGCAAACAGCATACGCTGGTTATCTGTATAACATAAATCCATACGATCAACCTGCGGTGGAACAGGGGAAACGTTTTACGTTTGGGCTGCTGGAACGACCGGGGTATGAGGACTATAAAGAAAAGTTTGTAAAAGGGTATGTAAAAAAAGAATCATATATACTATAAAAAAATCACAATCATGAAAATTAAAACTCCGCTTTTTATTGTCTTTGAAGGAATAGATGGTGCAGGCAAATC
>Ga0067045_1003798_pt1 | contig 32271 bp, 29 predicted proteins | sample TerdegcTABiofilm_FD_59184 | JGI IMG/M metagenome (GOLD analysis project Ga0067045, IMG submission 59184) | Combined Assembly of (Gp0054472, Gp0054536) Wastewater bioreactor microbial communities from Singapore -Terephthalate degrading...
CCAACAAACGAACCCTCGGGCTTGGTGATTTCAGTCACCCTGCCGGTGATTTTGGAATAGACCAGAACCTGCTCCTCACCCTGCAATACCCCGAGGATTTGAATTGAGCGGCGCACCGTGCCCTTCGTCACCGTTGACACCGCGACCGCAGGTACCATCGCCTCCTTTTTCTTTTTACCGGAACGGGCTGGGCACCCGATACCGGCTACAATTATCAGCAGCATCGTAGCCGACACCACACGACTCAACACCCAGTGAAAAGTCGGGGCAAAATTGCCAGTGGTTGCTTTTCTCTTCTGTGCCTGGTAAAAAATGTTTTTCATATTCTACTCCTCCTTAAAACTCACCAACTGCCCGCAGAAACCGTGCCCGGGCAACCTGATAATTGGCAAGGGCGTTGAGATAGGCGACCCGACTCTGGGTCAACTGCAACTGGATGTCTAAAAACTCCAGATTGGAAAGCAACCCATTCTCGTACCGCTCCTCGGCGAGCCGGTACGCCTCCTCTGCCACCTTCACATTCTCTCTTTGATAAACGATGTTGTTCTGCTCCTGAACTAAACTGGCGAGTGCTGCCTGGACATCAAGGTCAATCGCACTCTCCACCATCTTCCAAGACAGAAACGCCTGCCGGTATTTCGACTGCGCCTGTTTCAGTTTGTGGTAGTTACTCAGGCCGGTAAAAACGGGCATCGACAAACCGAGCGTTGCGTTCCAGTCTTTACCCCACTCATCTCGGAAACCAACCGGCTTCTTGTAGTCAAAGTTTGTTGCGGCAAACAGCGTGGGCAGGTTTGCGGTCCGGGCGATGCGCACCGACCGGTCCGCAATCTCCACCAGACGACGCAACTGCACCAGTTCGGGCCGATTTTCCTTTGCCCTTCGCAACGCCCCAACTGTGTCAATGCCGGTCGTCTCCGGTTCCAGTTCGCTGCGGGGCAAAATCACCGTGCCGGGCTCCAGTCCGAGCAGATTAGCCAGCGCTGCCCGGGCAAGTTCTGCCCCGTTCTTAACCTGCGCCACCTGGTTCGCCATATTGGTCAAACTGACCTGCGCCCGCATCACATCCAGCCGGCTCGCCAGCCCGTTGTCGTAAAGTTTTTCCACCTGTTCAACATGGCGCCGCAACTGCTCGTAAGACTCGTTCAGCAGTTCAACGCTCTTTCCGGCAAGGAGCGCCTGATAAAAAGCCTGCATTGCAGAAAATTTGGTCTCCTGTCGTGCCTGGTCACGCGCCGCCTTCTGCGCCTCAAGCGTTAAGCCGGCAATCCGATAGGCGTTGAGCAGTTTTCCCCAGGTGAAGAGCGTCTGCTGCACCGTGCCCCGCAACAAATAGTTGTTCTGCGAACCCAGCGCCATCCGGACCGTATCAACACCAACCGGCAGCGGCACCGAATCGGTAAACCCGATGATTTGACCGCTCATCGGGTCGTAAACCCGCAGCGGCAACATTTTGTAAACCGGTGTCACCATCTCAAACTCGTTCACCGCACCGAGCCGGGTGTAACTGCCCGAAATTGAAACCTGGGGCAGAAAACTACCAAACGCCGCACCCTTACCCGCTGCCGCCTCCAGCACCTTTTCCTCGTTCTGCTTCAACTGATAGTTGTTCTTCAATGCCAGTTCCACCGCCTGCTCCACCGTAAGCACCAGCGTGTCGGCGCGGGCAACCGGCACCGTCAGAACAAAAAACAGAATTACAATTAAAATCCATCGTTCATTCCTTTTCATACTCTTCTCCTTATCCCGTTAAAGAAAATGTCCAGCGCCTTCACCGGCGCCACCCTGACCTTCAAACGGTGGGTGCTAACGAGCAGTGCGGCGCGAAAGGCGTTCAAAAAAGAAAGCGCTGCCAGCCGGGGCTCAACCGGCCGAAACTCACCCTGCCGCACTCCCGCCCTAACCAGCCGGGCGATATCGTCCACCAGACCTTTAATCTCCGGCATCACCTGCTCGTGAAACCGCCGGCTAATCTCGCACCGCTCCTCCCGCAGTTCCGGAAACACCAGGTCAATAGCCGCCGGTCGGTTCATCAAACTTTCAATCCAGCGCTCAAACACCCGGTGCAACTTCCGGCTCGGCGTCCGTTCCTCACCCGCCACCTCGGCAACAATCGCGCGCGCCTGCCCGATAAGCCATTTTACAATCCCGACATACAGATCAGGCTTGTCTTTGAAATAAAGGTAGACCGTGCCCTTGGCAACGCCCGCTTTGCGGGCAACATCGTCCATCTTCGTCTCGTAGTAGCCCTGGGCGCAGACGACATCAAACGCCGCCTGCAGTATCGTTTCCCGTCGCACCTTTGATTTCCGTTTCATAATTCAAAACTGACCGGTCAGTCATTATACACCCTGCGGCACTCCGGGTCAAGAAAAATTTACTTGCCCGCCGTTTATTATTTGCTATTATTACCCCCGAAGCGAGTCAGGCTAAAAAAGAGAGGAGTAAACTATGACAGTTTCCGGTTCGCTAACCGCAATTATAAAAGAGCAACTCCAGCGGGCACTTGACGCCGGCTGCTCCTTTGCCGACGCCCGCTATTACGAAGAAGACTCCACCCAGAGTTTAATCCTTTACGATGGCAACCTGGAAGGTAACTACCGCCGCTTTGAGCGCGGCATCGGGGTCCGGGTGTTAAAAAACGGCGCCATCGGATTTGCCGCCACCGCCGACCTCGAACGCATCCCGGACTGCTTTGCCCGTGCCCTTGCTAACGCCGAAGCCGCCGCGGTCCTTCTGGGCTTTCCCAAAGATATGGGCAACGAGCCACCGGTGCACGGCACCTATAAACCGCCCTTTGAAAAAGACCCGTTCACCGTTCCTTTGCCCGAAATCCTCAACCTGATGAAAACGGTGGACCAGCAGTTGAACGAAAAACCGGTTGAGCACCGGATGGTGCGCTTTCACTTCCAGAAGCGGCACATCTTCTACTTCAACAGTGAGGGCAGTGAGATTGAACGCTGGGTGATGAACCCATTCGCCAATATGACGGTGATGGCACGGGACAAAGAGAACCGCACCCAGCGCCGCTCTTACGACCTTGACTCAGACGGCACCGGCGCGCGCGGCTTTGAATGGGTTGCGAATCCCGCATCGTTTGCCGCCCATGCCGACCGCATCAAGAGCGAGTTGAGCCAGTTACTCTCTGCCGAAACCCTGCCCCCTGCCCGCCGCGATGTGATTCTCCTTCCCGGTCAGGGACACCTCCAGGTCCACGAAACGATTGGCCATCCCCTGGAACTGGACCGCATCCTCGGCTATGAACTGTCCTTTGCCGGCGGCTCCCATGTCAAACCTCAGGACATCGGCACCCTGCGCTACGGTTCGGAAAAACTGAATGCGGTGGTGATGATTGTGGAAAACTCACCCGGCACCTTTGGCTATGACGACGAAGGCACGCCCCAGCACCAGTACTACCTGATTAAAAACGGCATTCTGGTCAATGTCCTGTGCTGCCGGCTTGACCTGGGCGAAGCAAACGCCAAAGCGGGTAAGAAGGTCGTGGAACGGTCGGGCGCTTCAGCCCGGGCAGCGGGCTTCTACAAAACGCCCATTGACCGAATGACCAATGTCTGTGTTGAATGGGGTTCGGACGGCACCCTGGAAGACATCGTCCGGGCAACGGAAAACGGCGTCATCCTTGATATGCCCGTATCCTGGTCAATCGGTTCCAACCGGGAACACTTCCACTTCGGCTGTGAAATCGCCTGGGAGGTCAAGGACGGCAGACGCACCAAGGTCTACAAAAATCCGACCTATCAGGGTCACACCCTGGAATTCTACAATTCACTTGATATGGTGGGTGACCGCTCAACCTGGCGTCTGGTCCAGGTGCCCAACTGCGGCAAAGGCGAACCCAACCAGATTATGGAGGTCGGTCACGGTGTGCCGGTGATGCGCTTCCGCAATGTCCTAACCGGAGAAGGGAGGTAAAAAATGCTCGAACCAAAACTGCGCGACATTATCATTCAGGCACGCAACTATGCCCGCACCCAGGGCATCAACGCCGAATTTTCCTTACATCGGGAAAAATCCAGCCTCATCCGGCTGGGCAATTCGGCAATCGCGCTCTCCACTTCGGAAGAACTCACCCGTCTTGACATATCGGTGCTGCAAGACCGCCGGGTCGGCGCCGTCTCGCTGACCGCCGATATCACCAGTCTTGACCAGTTAAAATCCGCGCTCCATCAGGCAGAAGAAAACTGCCGCAACGCTTTGCCCAAAGACTACGACCCCATCTTCGGTGTTGTTGAAGAACCGATTGCCGACACCACCGGTTATGACCCGGCACTGGAAAACCTCTCACCCCGGGCAAAAGCCGAACTGTGCGCCCAGGTGATTAAAACGGTCAAGCCGCGGGGCAACTACGACTTCTCCGGCTCCTGGTCCACCGGTTCCACCGAAATCTACTACACCACCACCGCCAACGACCACGAAGCCTATCGCCGCCTGACCGACGGCAAACTGGTCCTCGTGCTCAAAGAACAGGTAAAGAAATGGGAACTTTCGGTCAACCGCACCCAGAAAAAGGCGCACGAATTTGACGCCGACGGCATCATCCAGGAACTGGAAACCCTTTTGCCCATCTACGAACAGAATCCGGCATTTCACCCCGAAATCGGACCCCAGCGCGTCCTTTTCGGCTCCGGTGCCATCGCCGACCTTATCGGCTTGTGCCTCTGGGGCGGATTTATCGGCAGATTCTACGAAGAAGGCAGAGCCTTCACCTCAAAAAACAAACTTGGTGACAAAATCTTCTCCGAGCACATCACAATTGTTGACGACCCGGCAAACCCGCTTGTATTCCAGATGCCCTTTGACTTCATCGGCAAAAAGCGCAACCTGTTCAAACTGGTGGACCGCGGTGTTTTTGCCGGTATGCCTTACGACTCCCAGACCGCGGCAAAGTACAAAAAACAACCCACGGGACACGACCTTGAGAACTGGGATTTGGTAATGGCGCCCGGTTCCGGTCCTGCAGACTTAGAACAGGCGCTCCAACTTGCCGGCAACGCGCTTTACATCCCCCATCTCCACTACACCCACCTTCCGGACCCAACCCGCGGCATCTTCACCGGCTCCTCCCGCTTCAACGCCCTTTTGATTAAGGACGGCAAATTTGTTGCGCCCATCTTCTCCTCGCGCATCACCGACGCCATCCCAAATCTGTTCAACCAGGTGATTGCGGTCTCATCGCAGGCGGTAGCGGAAAATGTATCCGCAACCTATGAGCGCCGCACCCCTTCTGCCTATGCGGTTCCATCCTGGCTCCTCTGCGACCGGGTCAACATCTCCGATGTGGCGGACAGTTTCTGATGGGCTTCTTGACTTTACCCGATTTTGCGGTTATTTTTAACTAAAAATGACCGATGCCGAGGTGGCGGAAATGGCAGACGCGCTAGCCTCAGGAGTTAGTGGGGAAACCCATGGGGGTTCAAATCCCCCCCTCGGCATTAAAACCGCTTAACAGCGCCTGCGTGCTCGATTGTGCGACCTCATACCCGAACTCCGCCCCTTCAATTAGAGCCCGAAAACGACAACCCTTCACGCCGGAAATTTTCATCCGCAGGTTTACAAACAGATTGTCAAATAGTTAGCCAGTTTAACCCATTTGCGTTAAGTCCGTCCCCACCACCCTTACCGGGATTACCTCCTGCACCCCCTCAATTAGCAACCCGCATCCAGCAGCACACCCGAACCGTGCTTTTACCTTAACCTGTGCCCGAGTACTCAAACCAAATCTGAACCCGCCCAGAACCTTTCAACAACTTACTCTGTCAGCGCCTTTGCCATACTCGGAGTAAGTTCTGGCTCAGGCATCGTCCTAATTTCCGGGTTTAATTCAATCTCAAAATCGCCGGTTCTAAACCGGAGAAGAGATGGAAACAAAAGAATAAGCAAACAAATGACAAGCGGGATAAGATAAAAAACCCAGTTTATTGCTGCACCCCTTTTACTAACCTCCGCTTGGGCAAGAAGGTGGACATAAAATGGAAAGAAAACTAACAATAGAATAAACAAAAATAATACGGATGCGACCACCCTTTTCCACCCCATATGTAGTGGCTTTGGTGCAAAAAACCACCAGCGCCACCAGGCAGGACGGCAGTTTAAATCCCAGATGTGCCTGAGTAAATCCTTTGCCTCATCATAAGTTTTGTCGTGCCACAACGCCTGCTCCAGACTTCGCACCGCACCAATGTGGTTGTTTTGCTGATAGGAAAATACCCCTTTCAGGTAATACGCCATTCTTAAAACTTTTCGCACCCGCTCCTTCGTCTTGGGTGCGTCTTTTTTAACCTCCTTCAATATTTTTTCATTTCTATTTATCAGGTCGTCAAGTTCTGATATCAACAAAGTTAACTCTATGATGTGCCCGGGATTGTCCTGGGGTTTTATCTTTAAAGGCTCATTAGATTGCGACGCCCTATACACCTTCCAGATTTCATCAAGGGCTGTGCTTCTTGACCAGAAGTACCGGGCATAAATTGTCCAGAGTTTGGTAATATCGTCTGGTGAAGTTAGTTTTGCCCCTATCTCAAAGTCCGAAAGCGCCTCGCGCAGTTCGCCTCTTCTTACACGAACAATTCCCCGGTTGTTGTAAGCATCAGCATCGTTCTGGTTTAACACTGTCGCTCTGTTTAAGTCCGCAATCGCACGGTCCAAATCACCCTTTTTGCCATAGACAGCTCCCCGGTTGTTGTACGCATCAGCATCGTCCGGTTTTAACTCTATCGCCTTTGTAAAGTCCGCAATCGCACGGTCATATTCACCCTTTTGGCCATAAGTAACCCCCCGGTTGTTGTAAGCCTCTGCGTAGTCCGGTTTTAACTCTATCGCCTTTGTAAAGTCCGCAATCGCACGGTCAAATTCATCCTTCGCGGCATAGGCAACTCCCCGGCCGTTGTACGCCTCAGAGTCGTTCGGGTTTAACTCTATCGCCTTTGTAAAGTCCGCAATCGCACGGTCAAATTCATCCTTCGCGTAATAGGCAATTCCCCGGCCGTTGTACGCCTCAGAGTCGTTCGGTTTTAACTCTATCGCCTTTGTAAAGTCCGTAATCGCAAGGTCAAATTCATCCTTCTCGTAATAAGCAACTCCCCGGTTGTTGTACGCTTCAGAGTCGTTCGGGTTTAACTCTATCGCCTTTGTAAAGTCCGCAATCGCAAGGTCATACTCATTCTTCGCATCATAGGCAATTCCCCTGCCGATATACGCCTGAGCCAGATTCGGGTTTAACTCTAACGCCTTTGTAAAGTCCGCAATCGCAAGGTCATACTCCTTCTTTTGTAAATGGGCGTTTCCGCTCTGGAGATAAGACTCAGCGTCGCTCACGCTGACACCCGCCTAAACTTTGCCGAGCAGACGCTGAAGCCGGAGCCGAAGCACCAGGATGAACGCCCGCCATATGATGCGTTTTGACATCTTGGAAACGCCGGCACGGCGCTCGGTAAACACGATGGGAATCTCTTTGATTCTGCCGCCTTTGCGCCAGATTAAGAAGTCAATCTCAATCTGAAACCCGTAACCGTCCTCACGCAACTGGTTTAAGTCTATCCGGCGCAGCATATCACACCGGTACGCCTTGAAACCGGCGGTCAAGTCGCGCACTGGACAACCGGTAACCTTGCGGGCGTAAAGGCAGGCAAAGTAGGAAAGTAGCAGCCGTTTCATTGGCCAGTTGACGATGGAGATGCCATCTGAGTAGCGCGAGCCAATTACCAGGTCGTAATCTTTTAACCACGCCACCATCTCCGGAATCTTTTCCGGCGGATGGGAGAAATCGGCGTCCATCTCAAAGCAGTAGTCGTAGTTGTGCTCCAGGGCATAGCGGAACCCGAGCACATAAGCGGTACCCAGTCCCAGTTTTTTCTCCCGGCGAATCAGATGGACGCGCGGGTTTGTCTCCGCCATTCGGGCAACGATGTCGCCCGTGCCATCAGGCGAACCGTCGTCAATCACCAGGACCTCAATCTCCGGCAACTGGTCAAGGACCACCGGTATGATTTTCTCTATGTTCTCCGCCTCGTTGTAGGTCGGCATTATCACAAGTCCGCGTGGCACAGACAATAATAAAAATCACCCCGCTTTTGTCAAGGAGACCAGTTCGGGCTTCATTCGCACAAGAACACACCGCTTGCCATCACCCACCCCGACTTTTCCCCAATCAACCGCACTTCCTCTGTTCCGCTATCTCAGGCTTTTGCCCTAAGACACAGTTGCCTCTGGTTATCTCAATGCTAAGTCGTTGTAAAATGCAAACTTAACGAATTGCCCCTTCTGTAATTGCTTGACATTGAATTTTTATACTATAATCTATTTAATTGTGCCAATGTGGACCGCTTTTCTTGTTCTAATATCTACCGCACTCGTTGCGGCGCAACCGGTTGCGGTGTTTGTGCCCCATGACCTGTTCCGCGACGACGAGTTTGAACGCACCGTTCGGACTCTTGAACGGGCAAACTTTACGGTCACCGTTGTGTCCTCGGACACGAATGCGGCACAGGGCATTGACGGGTTGCTAATCAAACCCGACCGATTGCTCAAAGAGATTACGCCGGATGAGTTTGCCGGGCTGGTTCTGGTCAACGGCTCAGGCATCGCCCCTTACTGGAAGGACACCGTTTTACAGGAGCGGTGCCGGCAGTTTGCCGCTGCCGGCCGGATTGTGGCGGCGATTGAGCTCGCACCTTTGGTTCTTGCCCGTGCCGGTGTCCTGAAAGGTAAGACCGCCACCGTGTTTCCGGACCGATTTGCCCTCAACATCCTCAAAGAACACGGCTGCCGGCATAAATTCCAGCCGGTGGTGGTTGATGGCAACATCATCACCGCTGCCCGCGCCGAACACACGCCGGCTTTTGCCCGCGCGATTGTCCGGAAACTGAAAGGCAGGTGAATGGTGCGGGCGCTGATTCAGCGGGTTTCAAGGGCAAAGGTGACGGTTGACGGCACCACCACGGGTGAAATTGGACCCGGCTTGCTCGTTTTTCTCGGTGTCGGCAAGGAAGACAACGAAGCAATCTGCCGGCAACTGGCATCACGCATCGCCCGGCTGCGCATCTGGGACGATGAAGCGGGCAAGATGAACCGTTCGCTCCTTGATACCGGCGGTGCCGCGCTCGTTGTTTCCCAGTTCACCCTTTACGCCGACACCCGGCACGGCCTGCGGCCCTCTTTTTCTGACGCCTGCGAACCGAACCGCGCCCGGGAACTTTACGAGCGGTTTGTAAGCGAGTTGCGCTATCTCGGTGTGCCGGTCCAGACCGGCAGTTTCGGTGCCCGGATGGATGTGGAACTGGTGAACTCCGGACCGGTGACGATAATGCTGGAAGAGGTGTAAATATGCTGCGCAGTATGACCGGTGTTGGCCGCGCCGAAGCGGTGCTCAAACCTTCGGGTGCGAAACTGACCATCGACATCCGCTCGGTGAATCACAAGTACTTTGAACTGGTGGCAAAACTACCGCCCCAGTTTGCCGCTTACGAACGGGAGATTCACGAACTGGTGCGCCGCTCCCTACATCGCGGTTACATCCAGTTGCAGATGACCCTGGACGAATCGGTATCGGTGCCTGCCGTTACCGTTGACCGGCAACTGGTGCAGGAGTACCTGCGCCTTGCCCGGGAATTGAAGACCCGGCACCATCTGGAAGGCGAACTGAACATCAACACCCTTCTCACCCTGCCCGGCGTCATCACGACGAAAAAGGCAAACGCCAACTCCTCCCGGTTCTGGCTTGCCAGCCGCCGGGTTTTGAATCAGGCGCTGCGCCGCCTCGTCAAGATGAAGCAGGCAGAAGGTGCCGCTTTAGCCCGGGATTTGCGCAAGCGCATCAGTAAAATCCGGCGTGCGGTGCGGCAGATTGAAGAACGGGTGCCGAAAAGGCTCGCCGAGCGCCGCGAGAACCTTTTGGAACAACTGGAAAGCCTGAACATTCAGGCAAACCCGCGCCGCGTCCTGGAAGAAGTGGCGTTCATCGCCGAAAAGGTGGACATCCACGAAGAGTGTGTCCGGCTCAAGAGTCACTGCAGCCTTTTCCTGCGGGCGCTGCGCAGTTCTGCCACTTCGGGCAAGAAACTGGACTTCATCGCCCAGGAGATGCTGCGGGAAACCGACACCCTTGCCGCCAAGGCGCGCGATGTGATAATCTCGCGCCGGGCGATTGAAATCAAGGGCGAGATTGAAAAGTTGAAGGAGCAGGTGCGGAATGTTGAGTAAATTACAGCACCAGCCGTTTATGGTCATCCTCTCCTCGCCTTCCGGTGCGGGCAAGACCTCAATCTGTCAGGCGGTCGTGCGCAAGGACCGAAACATCTTCTACTCGGTCTCCGCAACCACCCGGCCGCGGCGCCCCAACGAGCGCCACGGTAAGAGTTACCTGTTTTTGACCGAAGGACAGTTTCAGCGCCTGCTCAAGCGTGATGCCCTTCTTGAATCGGCATGGGTTTATGGCTACCATTACGGCACCCCGAAAGCACCGGTGCTGAAGGCGTTCCGCGCCGGTAAAGATGTTATTGCTGACCTTGATATCCAGGGTATGCGTTCCTGCAAGCGGGTGCTGGGCGCGCGCGCCATCGGGATTTTCATCCTGCCGCCCAGCCTGAAGGAACTGCAGCATCGTCTTTTAAAACGGGGCACCGAAGACCCGGCGGTACTGGCACGGCGCCGTGCCGCCCTGAAAGAAGAGCTCGGTGCCATCCCGGAGTTTGACTATCTGGTAATAAATGATAAACTTGAACAGGCGGTCGGTGATGTTTTGACCATCATTCGTGCCGAGCGACTGCGCACATCCCGCCGCCGGAAATTAAAGGAGGTTTCAGTATGAAATGGGTTTCACTGGAAGAGTTGTGGCGAACCCAACCTAATAAATATCTGGCTTTGAACATCGCCGCCCTTGAAGTGCGACGGATTATTGAAGCGATGACCCGGGACGAGATTCAACTCCCGATGAACATCTACCACTATGCCCTGAAACGGCTCCTCCGGGGCGAACTGAAGTACGCCCCGCTTACTGAAGAAGAACTGGCGGCGCTGAGCCAGAAGACATTTGAAGAGCTCACCACCCGCCGTTCCTGAAGCCAAAAGTTAACCCCGGTCTTTTCGGAGCACGGCGGTGAGCAATCCGGAAGTTTTATTGGGCGTCACCGGCAGTATCGCCGCCTACAAGGCGCTGGAACTGGTACGCCTGTTCAAACAACACAACTGGGGCGTAACGGTCGTGATGACCCGTGCCGCAACCAAACTGGTCGGCGTGGAGTCGTTTCGCACCTTGACAAACCGCCCCGTTGCCCTGAAACTTTTTCCGGCACAGCGCCCGTTCTCCGCAACGGTTGAGCACATTGACCTTGCCACCGCGCCCGACTTAATCGTCGTCGCGCCGGCAACCGCCAACATCCTTGGCAAACTCGCCGCCGGTATCGGCGATGACCTCCTCTCCACCTTGCTCCTTGCCGTTCCACAGGAAAAGGTCGCGGCGGGCAGGGTGCTGTTTGCGCCGGCGATGAATGTGAATATGTGGCGCAACCCGATGGTCCAGGCAAACATCGCAAAACTGAAATCCGCCGGTTACACCTTTATCGAACCGCAGTCAGGTGAACTTGCCTGCGGTGCCATCGGTACAGGCCGGATGGCAGAGCCGGCAGAAATCTTTGCCCGCTGCCGGGCAGCGCTGGAATCGTTGCCCAATCTGCACGGCGTTTCGGTGCTCGTCACCACCGGCAGAACCGAAGAGCCTCTGGACCCGGTGCGCATCATCACCAACCGCTCTTCGGGTTTNCTGGGCGTGGAAATCGCCCGGGCGTTTAAAGCCGCTGGNGCCACAACCCGTCTNATTGCCGGTGCCGTTTCCGTACCCCTGCCCGAAGATGCGATTCNNGTCCAAACCGCNGCGGCGATGGCAAGGGCGGTTTTAGAAGCGCTTCCCGGAACCGACATTTTAATTATGTGCGCCGCGGTCGCCGACTACCAGCCAGCAAAGGTGGCGCAGGAGAAACACCACGAGACCGATTTAACCTTAAAACTCGTCCGCACCCCGGACATCCTTTCCCTTGTTGCCGGCCAGAAGGAGAAGCCGTTGCTTGTTGGCTTCTCCCTTGACTCCTCCTGGGAGCGGGCAAAGGCAAAACTGCGCACGAAAAAACTTGATCTTATCATCGCCAATCCGCCCGTTACTGCCGGGAGTGAAAAAATTCAGGCACGACTGCTCTTCGCCACGGGCAAACAGCAGCGCCTTCCCGAAATGACCAAAGATGAATTTGCCCGCAAACTGGTAAAGATTGTTGGCGCACTTTACCGGAAGGGGAAGAAAAAATGAGCACCAATCGTGCCCAAAGCCAGATTGAACGTAAACCACCGCAGGCGGTTGAAGCCGAAGCCGCTGTGCTCGGCGCAATTCTCCTTGACGCCGAAGCCCTGCCCCGGGTGCTACCATTTCTGAAACCGGAACATTTCTATACCCCAGCCCACCGCCGGATTTACGAGGCGATGCTCAATCTATTTGAGCGCAAGGAGCCCTACGACATCATCACCGTGACGAACGAACTGCGCCGGATGAAAGAACTGGATAGCGTGGGCGGCCAGACTTATCTCTCAAGTCTCCTTGATACGGTGCTCACCGCTGCCCATTGCGAAGAGCACGCCCACCTCGTGCTGGAAAAGGCGATTCAGCGCCAGTTGATTCAGACCGCAACCGAAATCGTCCAGACTGCCTATGAGGAGGGCAGCAGTGCGGAGGAACTTCTGGAACAGGCCGAGAGTAAAATCTTCCAGTTGCGCCAGGCCGGCGAACGTAAGCGCTTCACCCTCGTGCGCGAGATGTTGATGGACGAGATGGAACGGATTGAAAAAGCCCGGGCGGAGAAAAGGTTTATCACCGGCGTTGAAACCGGATTTCGCGACCTTGACGCTTTAACCTCCGGTTTCCAGCCCGGCGACTTCATCATCATCGCCGGCCGACCGGGAATGGGCAAAACCGCCTTTGCCTTAAACATTGCGGTCAATGCTGCCATCCATATCAGCCAGCCGGTACCGGTCGCCATATTCAGCCTTGAGATGTCAACCGAAAGTCTCATCCAGCGGCTCATCTGCTCCGAGGCTTATGTCTCCCAGACCAAACTGCGCCGCGGCATGCTCAACCATGAGGAATACAAACGGATTGTCGATGTGATTGGACCGTTATCCGAGGCGAAAATCTACATCGACGACTCACCGGGGCTGAACGCCCTTGAAGTGCGGGCACGCGCCCGCCGGCTCAAAGGTGAACACCCGGACCTCGGTATGGTGGTCATTGACTACCTCCAGTTGATGGAGGTGCACGGTGACCGGCGCCGGGAGCGCAACCGCCAGCAGGAGATTACCGAAATCTCCCGGGCACTTAAAGCGATGGCAAAGGAACTGAATGTGCCCGTGGTTGCCATCTCCCAGTTGTCACGCGCGCCGGAAAGCCGGCAGGACAAAAGACCGCAACTCTCTGACCTGCGCGAGTCCGGAGCGCTCGAGCAGGATGCCGATGTGGTCCTGCTCCTCTTCCGTGAGGCGGCTTACCGGAAAAAGGAATGGGCCGCACTGGACGAAAATAAACGCCGCGCCGCTGAACTGAACATCGCCAAACAACGCAACGGACCCACCGACACCATCCCGCTGGTCTTTCTCTACGAGTATATGCGCTTTGTCAATGCTGAAACCCGCTATGTTCAGGAACCGGCCGAAGAAGAAATCTCCGAAGAAGAGTTCAACATCTAACGCCCGATGAAGAAGACCCACTTCATCTGCCAGAACTGCGGTTACGAATCTGCCCGCTGGCTGGGACGATGTCCCAACTGCGGTGAGTGGAACAGTCTCGTTGAAGAAGAACTGCCGACAAAAAAGGCAACAAGGAGCACACCCGCTCCTTCCCTTGCAACCCGACCGGTACCTCTCAACGATGTGGCGCTGGAAAAAACCGCCCGGATTTTAACCGGCATCGGCGAACTGGACCGGGTGCTGGGCGGTGGTGTTGTGCCCGGCTCGCTTTTGCTGCTGGGTGGTGAACCGGGCATTGGTAAATCAACCCTGCTTTTGCAGGTCTGCAACACCCTTGCCCGCCGTGGTATCCGCATCCTCTATGTGACTGGTGAAGAGTCACCAGAACAGGTCCGGCTTCGTGCCGCCCGACTGGGCAAGGTTGCTGCCGAACTGTTCGTCCTCGCCACCGTTGAGGTCGAAGAGGTGCTCGGTGCGGTGGAAGAGGTCAAACCCGGACTTCTGGTTATCGACTCTATCCAGACCCTGGCGACGAGCACGCTTGCCAGCGCACCAGGTAGCGTTGCCCAGGTCCGGGAGTGTACGGCGCAACTTCTCCGTCTGGCAAAAAGCCGCCGCCTCACAACCTTCATCATCGGTCATGTGACCAAATTCGGCGCAATTGCCGGACCCAAAACCCTCGAGCATATGGTCGACACCGTCCTTTACTTTGAAGGAGAAACGAACCTCAACTATCGGATTGTCCGGGCGGTAAAAAACCGCTACGGTTCAACCAACGAAATCGGGGTGTTTGAGATGACCGAATCCGGTTTAAAAGAGGTGCAAAACCCTTCAGAGTTTTTCCTTTCCGGACGCCGGCTTGATGTCTCCGGCTCCGCGGTGGTGGCAACGCTCGAGGGTACTCGCCCCCTTCTGGTGGAGATTCAGGCACTTGCCGCACCAACACCATTTGCCCTGCCCCAGAGGGTGGCAACCGGTTTTGACATCCGCCGGCTGGCGCTACTCCTCTGCATCCTTGAGCGTCGCGCCGGCATCGCCACCACCAGTAAAGACATCTTTTTGAACATCGCCGGGGGCATCAAACTAAACGAACCGGCGGTTGACCTGGGAATCGTTGCGGCACTCGCCTCGGCACTGCGCAACACACCCCTTCCCCCGGACATCGTCCTTTTTGGCGAGGTGGGGCTTGCGGGTGAAATCCGTTCGGTCAGTCGTACCGAGTCGCGCATCACCGAAGCAGCACGATTAGGGTTCAAGCGCATCCTTTTACCCGAGCGCAGCCCGCAACTGAAGAACACCAACCTGAAACTGGTGCCGGTGGACACGCTCACCACCGCACTCAAGGTGTTGGGGTTAAAAAGATGACATTGAATTTGGGAGGATTTTATGTTCTTGCTTCGTGCCAAAACCTTTATCTTAGATTTGGACACCCTTGCCGACCCAAAAATTGTCCAGTTCCTCTCTTTGGGTATCGTTACCGGTCAACTCCTTGTACCCAAACCGCCCGAACCCAAAGGAGAAAACGACTATGTTGCCCGCAGGGCGGCGGAAAACCTTGAACGGCTGAAAAGTATCCGGGGTTTAAAAATCAAAACCCGGGAGGATTTAACTTCAACCGCCCAACTTTTGCAAACCGCCCGGCAGAAAAAGGCAACGATTATCACCAACCGCCCGGATGTTAAAGCAACAGCCGACGGTATCACGGTGGTAACCACCTTCGACCTGTTCAACATTTTCCGGCCCAGTTATCTGCCCGGCACGGTGCTCAAGGTTAAAATCACCAAGCGGGGCAAAGAGAAAAATGAGGGTATCGGGTACCTCGAAGGTGGCATCAAAGTTGTGGTGGAAGACTGCGGCGATGAGGTGGGCAAAGAGCTCGAAGTGGTAATTAAAGGTGGCATCGACACCGATGTTGGCCAGGTGCTTTTTGCTCAACCCCGATTTCTTGAAGTAAAATAACGACGCCGGGTTTCTCAACCCGGTATTCGGCTGCGCTGGCGCCGCGTGCCTGTCCCGTGGTTAATCTGAAAACCCCGGCGTCTTAACACCCGTTAACAAAATGGTGGGCTGCCGTGCGGAATAACGCAGCTTCAAGGGCGGAAGTTGACCGGTTTGGTCACCGCAGCGACAGCCCAAAAATTTCTGCGCACCCTTTATCAGTTCACCCAACTCACACCAGCCAATTTGAACTACAAACGCTGTGCCCAAGATTTAGCAAACCGCTATTGAAGTTAACCACTGGCAGATTAAGAAGTTGTCCTTTTATTCTGCCTGAGTCTCTCTGGCATTGCTGGCGTTGGCTTTTGACCTAACTGCTACCGATTGTTTGACTTGTCCCGCTGCGACCGCAAGAAATGAGACCCTGCCCGTACGAGTAGTGTAGAACATCCCTCATTGTTTCTTGACACCTCTACGCCGTCCCTTAAAATCTCCCGTAATATGGTAAATAGAATACGCGCCCTGCAAAAAGCGCTGACAGAAAAAAGGCTCGACGGTTATCTCGTAACCAGTCTGACCAATATCCGCTATCTCTGCGGCTTTACCGGCTCAAACGGGATGATGCTTGTGACCCGTTCCCGCGCAACATTTTATACCGACTTCCGTTATCAGGAGCAGGTCAAAACCGAGGTCAAAGGTTGTGCCAAACGGGTCCTGGAACGTGACCTGTATGCCGGTTTCCCGGTTGAGGAGTTAAAAGGGGTGCGGCGCCTCGGTGTGGAAAAGTCTCATCTGACGCTTGCCCGGTTTGAACTGCTCCGGCAGCAGATAAAGAAAACAAAACTTATTCCCTCAGAAGATTTGGTTTTGCAGTTACGCCGGAAAAAGAGCCCGCAAGAAGTCGCCTTGATTGAAAAAGCCCAGCGGGTAACTGAACAGGCCTTCGCCCGGGTCCTGAAATTGATTAAACCGGGAGTTACCGAAAAAGATTTAAGTTTGGAGATTGAGTTTCAGTTCCGACGGTTTGGCGAACCGGCATTCGGGATTATCGTCGCCTCGGGCGAAAATGCCGCAAAACCGCACGCTCGGGCTGGCAACCGCCGATTGAAAAAGGGTGATTGTATCACATTTGATATTGGCTGCCGGATTGACGGTTACTGCTCGGATATGACCCGCACCGTCTTTCTGGGCAAACCGAGTGACGAAATGCGCCAGGTTTACGAGGCGGTCCTCAACGCTCAGAATGAGGCGCTGGCGGTAATCGAACCGGGTGTGCCCTGCAAACTGGTTGACCTTGCGGCGCGCGACTACCTCAACCGGATCGGACTGGGCAAATTTTTTGGCCACAGTCTTGGCCATGGGGTCGGGCTGGAAGTCCACGAAGAACCCCGGCTGGCAAAGACCAGTAACCAGACCCTTGAAGAGGGTGATGTTGTAACTGTTGAACCCGGAGTTTATCTCCCGGGAAAGGGTGGGGTAAGAATTGAAGATATGGTTTATGTGACCCGAAAAGGGTTTATCAATCTCACCCGAGCATCAAAAAAACTTTTAATACTATGAAGATACAAAGTCGACAGGAAGCGCTACAGTCCGGCAAACTTGCTTCCGGACTGTCTGGCTATCAAGCAATTAGGAAGGAGTGCTAATTATGGTAACACCGAACGATTTTCGCACCGGTCTTCTAATACGGTACAACAACGAAATCTATGAGGTCCTTTCTTACCAGCGGACCAGGACCGCACAGCGGCGGGCGCGGGTATTGACCAAAATTCGGAATATTCGTACCGGTGCAACGATTGAGGAAAGTTTTGAATCAGAAATCAAACTGGAAACGGTTGATATGGAGCGGCGGCGGGGCCAGTTCCTCTATGCCGATGACTCCGGATACCACTTTATGGACCTCGAAACCTATGAACAGTTCCCGATTAGGAAAGAGGCACTGGGTGATAAGGTTTTTTATCTGACCGAAGGTCTTGAGGTTGAAATTGGCTATATCGACGGCGTCCCGATGCTTATCAATCCGCCCCTGTTTATCGTCCTCGAGGTGGTTGATACCGAACCGAACTACCGGGGCGATACCGCAACCGGAGGTGGAAAACCGGCGCGGCTCAGTACCGGTCTCGTGGTCGATGTCCCATTTTTTATCAAGGTTGGCGACCGGGTGAAGATTGATACTCGGACAAACACCTATGTAGAGCGGGCATAGGCGTGATTGAAAAGTTGCTCGTCGCCACCCGGGGCAACCCGGCTTTGCGCATTGTCCGCACCTGCCGGGAGATGGGGATTAAAACGGTCGCGGTTTACTCGGAAGTTGACCGGGACTCTCTTCCGGTTCTCCTTGCTGATGAGGCGGTGTGCATCGGCAAGCCCGACCCCAGAGACAGTTATCTTAACATATCCCGCATTCTCTCCGCGGCAGAAATTACCCGGTGTAATGCCGTCCATCCCGGCTGGGACTTTCTTGCCACTAATGCCGAGTTTGCCGACGCCGCCCAGAGCACCGGTATCATCTGGATTGGACCACCACCTGACCTGCTGCGCCTGCTGAGTTCCCGGCTGGCGGTCCGCAACCGCATCGCGGCCGCTGGGGTTCCAGTAGTTCCCGGCACCGAAGAACCACTCAAAAACCCTCAGGAGGCAATCGCAACCTGTCAGTTACTTGGTCTGCCGGTTGTGGTTCGGCCCGTTGCCGAGTACCTCTCCCGCACACGGATAATCAGTAAAGAGAAGGACATCGAAACGCAAATCCGGATGTGTCAGGCAGAAATCAGGGCCGATTCGGAAAGCGATATGAGTGGCGGTATCGTTTCCCCGGAGGTTTACATTGAGAAACTGATTCCCGACGCCCGGCTGATTGAAATTCAGGTTGCCATCGATCAGCAGCACCGAACCCTCTTTTTTGACGACCGGGAGATAGTGGAGCATCACGGTAAAAAGTTCATCGCCTGCGCGCCATCGCCCGGAATCAAACCGAGCCAGCGGCGGCAACTGTTCACCTGGGCAGAAAAAGCCACCCGGGCACTTAACTGGACAGGCATCAGCACCGTCAGTTTCCTCCTCGACAAAAACGGTCACGCCTACTTTTATCGCTTCACACCCCATCTCACCGTGTTCCACCCCGTGACTGAAATCCGCTATGGCATCGACCTTATTCAGAACCAGTTGCTCATCGCCCTTGATAAAATATCTGAACCCGAACAACCGAGTACGGTGCCCGCAGTTGCCAATGCCGACTTTATCATCACCGCTCAGTTTTTTGCCGAAAACCCTGACGCCGAGTTTGAGCCATCGCCCGGCACAGTCACCGGTCTTTGTTTGCCCGGGGGACCGAACATCCGAATCGACACTGACCTCATCCCCGGCAGTCAGGTCACCCCACACTACGACTACGCACTCGGCACCATCTCCGCCTGGGCACCAGAGAAAAAGAACGCCCTCAACCGGTTTCAGCGTGCCCTCGCCGAAACCACCATCACCGGCATCCAGACCAGTATCCCGTTTCTCAGCAAGCTTGCCCGAAACCTATTGTAACTGAGCGGCACAATGGCAGTTTTTCTTGACCTGTCGTGCATTGCTTGATATATTTATATTTAATTTCGGTGCGGTTTGACTATTGAACGGATGCGAAGCGATAGCGCGGTTACACCTCAACTCCTCCAGGAAGCAATCCAGGCGGTTGACTTCCTGCTGAAGAGAAGTGTTACCCGCTATCCGGAGTGCCTGTCAGTTGCTCATCCTTCCCGCTTAACCGCATGGCGCGCTGGAGAAGCAAGCCGTCTTAACGAACTGTATCCTGCGAGTTTCGATGTTAAACCGGAACTGCGTAATGCAAGGAAGTTTGAAGAGTTAAACCCGCTGCAGCGCGAACTCGAACTACACCGCTGCTATGCTGAAGCCCTGCTTGTTGCCGAACAGTTGCATCAACTTGAACTCGACGCCGAAAAGCGGGAGGAACTTGTGCAGCGTGCCCTGGGGATACTTCCGTCGTCTGAAGCCCGCCGCTTTGGCGAAATCCATTCCTGTCCGGCGGTTCAGCCCCGACAAATTGCCGATTCAACCTCCACCCTGCTCCAGGCGCTGGAACTGGTCACGCAGGAGATGGGGGCAGCAACCGCTCTCGCCTATGGGATGTTTATCGTTGCGGGCTTGAGGGCGCGCACCGAATTTGAGAAGTACGGGCAGAGGCTCGACACCCTTTTTAACCGCATCATCTCCGCACCTGAGGTTATGCAAGTTCTTGATATGGTGACGCTTAATGGCCGGCGGGCAGGATTTGAACCCCAGTTCCGGCTGCTTCTGGCGGTCCGGGAACAGCTCTGGAAACTCAAGCCCCATCGCCTTGCCCCCACCGGATTCCTCCTCACCAAAATCATCGACGCCTACCTCTCCAACCGGCCCAATGTTGGCAACCTCCTTGGCATCACCATCTTGGATAGCATAATCATTGGTAAGTTAGGATTTGAAGTCCGCTACATCTACGAAGACAAGAAGCTCTGCCTGGAAACGCTCATCGACACCCGAAGTGTCTACTGGGACCCGGCGCAACCCATCCCTCTTTCATTCACCCCGATTGTCAGCGGCAAACGGCTCCAGGTATCCGACCTTATCGCCCTAATCTACGCTAGCCTCGCAAACTCTTATTTCACCCAGACCTTCTGGGACAAAGCGATTGAAAACTACGAAAAGGTCATTGAACTCATTCCGGACTCGACCGAAACCTATACCGACATCGCCGTCTGTTATCTGCGCAAAAATCTGCCGGACAAAGCGATTGTTGCGCTCCAGCAGGCGCTGAAATTAACCCCCAACTCGCCAACGGTCCATCACATCTTGGGCAACGCCTATGCGATGGCGAATCAGTGGCGTCAGGCGGTGGCTTCATATAAAAAGGCGATTCAGCACAGTCCGAAATTTCCCGAAGCCTGGTACAATATGGGCCTTGCCTATGAGAAACTGGAGATGTTCGAACAGGCGGTTGCTGCCTTCCAGATGGCAACCGAACTCAAACCCGACTACACGCCCGCTTACCTCGCCCTTGGCAACCTCGCGCTGGAGCGCTCTCAGCCCAAGGAGGCGATTAAACACTACCGGGAACTACTAAAGCATGACCCCAACAATGTCGCCGCCTACTACAACATCGGTCGGGCTTATTACGAACTCAAAGAACTTGACAACGCCATTCAGTTCTACCAGAAGGCGGTAAAACTAAACCCGAAACATGCCGGTGCCTGGTACAACCTCGGCATCGCCTACCGTGACAAGGGCCAAAAAGAAAAGGCGGTCCAGGCGCTGGAACAGGCAATCGCTTTAAACCCCAACCTGTTGAGGTAACCGATGGGCTTAACCGACCTGCCGATAATCCGTTCTTTTGCCGCACTGTTTCGCCGTGCCTTTATCCGGGAGAAGCCGTTCATCTGGAACCCGGGCCGTATCGGACCGCGCTTCGACTGGCTTGACTACAACCATATCCTGATTCGCGAAGGTCCCCTCAGTGGAAAACAACTGGAACTCACCACCGAAATTCTGCCCAACAAAGCCAGTATCTATGCCGCCCTTGACGGCCAGCAGATTGGCCGGGCTTACATCGAACGCGACCCGCCGGGCGTCGGCGTCATTCTCTGGGACATCGCGGTCAAAGAGGGTTTTCGCCGCAAGGGAGTGGCTTCGATAATGACCTACTGTATCTTCCGGGAACTGCTCTCTATGCAAAAAACCGCCTTCTTTAAAATCCGAATGATGCGTTTGATGAAACCGGGTGAAAAGAACATTGAACTTCAGAATGTCGGCATCGGCGTCATCGGAAATCGGCTCGGATTCACACCCGAATTTAATCTTGACCGTTTACTCCGTCCCGACAACATCGTCGGTTTGGAGGTTCTGCCGGCAAAAGGCGACTTTCCCCCCAGTTTCAAAATCGTCATCAAGACATTCCCGCTGGTCTTAATCGCCTTTGTCCTCGACCCGGACACGATGAAACCGGTTGACGACTTCCGCACCTATGTCCAGCTCACTAAAGACGAATCCACAATTTACAACTGGGTTCGCCGTGGCCTAATTGTCATCGGCAATGGCAACTACTGGCTCCGCAGCAATGGTCTTGACCAGTTCGTAAATCACCTCGCAACCGACGAGTGGGAAGCGATTCAATTCCGCCGCAAACTGCGGGGCGTTTAGGAGGCATCCTGCCGGAAAAACTGCGCATCGACAGCCACCGTTCGATTGAAATCAACTTTAACCGTATCAGCCCGCGCATCGGCTGTGGCTTGATGCTCGCCACACTGCCGCGCTTTGAGTCGATTGACGCCCTGAACAACATAATGAACAACTACGGCTACAACCGCATCCACGCCGACAAACCGGCGCAAAAGACCCTTAGCAATTCTGCCCTTTTGAAACAGTTCTACGACAACGCCTTTATAAACAAGACATCCCTGCAGCAAAATTTCCGTTCCACCTACGGCCATCTCGAAATCTATCTCGCCTTTGACCCCAACGCGAAATCAGCCTGGTTTATATCCGACCCGCAGAATAAGATTGCCCTGATCAACTACTACCGGGATGCGGTCGCGCTTGGACTGAAGGCTGATGGGATTCTTCTGCTTGGCTCGACGCCGAAGTTGACGCCCGTGGGCTGGCAGAATCTGCACGACCTGCTGACACCCGAATTTTTTCAGAAATACGGACCGATTGAGCGGGTGGAGATAATGAGCCTTTTGTCCGGGGCGCGCTGGCGTCCGCCTTCGCTGGGGCTCGGGGTATCACTTTTGAATTTGAAGGAACTGAAGGAGGTCAGGGGCGCGGTAGAAAAAGCGATGCGGGGCGAAGATGCAACCCAATAAGGTAGGGCTTGTGAGCCTTCTGGGGTAATGTATAATTGTTTTATGATGTTACCGCGCATTGGTAAGCTGGATACCGAGGCGTTTGAAAGGTTTATCTTCCCGTATCTCGGTGCCGAATCGTCGCGGGTTATTCTTGGTCCCCGGCACGGCGTTGACGCTGCGGTGATTGCCCTGGACGATGCACCGGCAGGAAGCAGAAGGGTAATGGTTGTTGCCGAAGACCCGACCTTCGGCATGCCGGTTCTGCTTGATAATTTTGGCTGGGGGATTGTGCACATCTGCGCCAGTGATGTTGCCGTGATGGGAATTAAACCCCAGTTTCTTTCTATCTGTCTTCTGTTGCCACCAGACACCGAACCGGCACTGCTCGACCGTATCTGGCGCCAGGTGGATGAGGAGTGTAAAAGGCTGGGCATCGCCATCGTCGGTGGTCACACCGGTGTTTATCCCGGTATCGCCTATCCGTTGAATGGCGGTTGCACTGTGTGGGGTTTTGGTAATGAAAGCGAACTCACCCCGGCTTCAGCGGCAAGGCCGGGTGATGCTCTGGTGGTGACCAAGGGACCGGCGATTGAGGCAACAGCAATCCTTGCGCTGCAAGCCGAAGAAGAGTTAAAGGCAAAACTCGGTATCCAGATGGTTGAAGATGCCAAGGCGCTGTTCTACCAGATGACGGTGGTGCCGGATGCGCTGCTTTGCCGGAATTATGCCCGGGCGATGCACGATGCAACCGAAGGCGGGCTACTGGGCGGTGTTTATGAAATGGCGGCGGCAAGCGGCGTTGGCGTCACGGTTTATGAGAAAAGGATTGTTACCAATGACGCGGTAAAGGCGGTGTGCAATTATTTTGAAATTGACCCGCTGGTTGCAATCAGTGAAGGGACGCTCGTCTGTGCGGTGCCACCCGAAAGGGTTAATGAGTTAAAGGCGGCCGCAGGGCAAGCAGGACTGCCGCTGTATGAGATTGGTGAGTTTACCGCCGGCACCCGGCGTTTTATTCGGCGTAACGGCAAGGAGGAGCCGCTACTGCCGGTTAAGGAAGACCCGTTCTGGCAGGCGTATTTTAAAACGGTGATGAAATGAACAACTCCCGCGAAGAGGTTCGCAACCGGCTCAGCGCTGCTGTTGCGCTTCTTGAATCTTGCCCGGAATTTGCCCGGTTGATACCCGAAGTGCGCACCAATATCGTCTTTGCACCGGTTGATGCTTGCACCCCGGCGGATATCGCTGCGGTCGATGGCCGAATCACCGTTGTCGGCGGCAAGCCCAAAGCCAGCGGGCCGGTCCAGTTTGGTGCCTCAGACCATCTTGCCCGACTGGTACTTGAATTACGCCGGTTTCAGCCCGCAATCCGCACCGCCCTCAACTTCCGCTGGAATGAGCAAATACTCAGTTTTGTCACCACCTGGGCAGCACAGCACGGAAAAAAACTCGGCGTGATCGACCGAACCAAGGAACCGGACACGGTAATCGGCAAAGACCGGATGTCAATCCCCTGGAAGGTGAAAGAACTGCTCGCCGGCACCGGAGGTACTGTACCCGAACTTTTTTATGAAACACGGGGCTGGGGAAAGGAACCGCTGTTTATCATCGTCGGCACCGACCCGGTAGTAATTGTTGAAGAGGTCACCGCCCTTGCCCGCGCTTATGCCCAGTTTCAACCGGAATAGCGGCCGGCGTTTGGTTGCTTCTTTTCAACCGGCGTTCCGCTTATCCCTACTAATTTCCCTCTTTATCGGTCGGTTTTGCCTATCGTCGCCCTTTCTGCCGGTGGACAGCGTCAAACCGGGGATGAGAGGGTTTGGACTTTCCGTTTTCACCGGAACGCGCATCGACACCTTTCAGGTTGAGGTGCTTGATGTGATGAAGAAGGTTTCCCCGCGTGGTGACCTCGTTCTCTGTCGGCTTTCCGGTGCCGGGCTCGAAAACTCCGGCGTCATCGCCGGAATGTCGGGAAGCCCGGTTTATATTAATGACAAACTACTGGGTGCGGTCGCCTATGCCTGGTCCTGGGCAAAAGAACCAATTGCGGGCGTAACGCCGATTCAGGAGATGCTTGACATCTGGCAGGCACAATCCGGCTCGCGCCCGCGGTCCAAAGCACCGCGCTCCAATCTACCGCACCTGCCCATACCGATTGCCATCTCCGGTCTCAATCCGGAACTGGAACAACTGCTCACTCCGACATTGGCAGCCCTGGGAATGAAACCGGTTGCCGGCGCCAGCGGTGGCGGTACAACCGACACCAACGGGTTTGTGCCGGGCGGTGTTATCGGCGTCTCGCTGATTGACGGCGATGTGCGCGCCGCGGCGGTGGGCACAATTACCTATCGGGAAGGAAACCGCATCCTTGCCTTTGGCCACCCCTTCTTTCAGGGCGGCGATGTCCAACTGCCGATGACCAGTGGTGTCATTCACTCAATCCTGCCTTCATTCGCCACTTCATTCAAACTATTTTCACCCGGACCACCGGTTGGCACCGTAACCCAGGACCGGGCGCCTGGTATTGCCGGCACAATCGGCACCGTGCCACCCATGCTACCGGTTCGGGTTGTTGTCAACTCCCCCAAAACCCGCGACACTTACAACTTTCGCATCGCCATCCACGAACAACTAACCCCGGAATTTATGCCCATCGCGCTTGCCGAAGCGGTTTTACAAACCGAAGGCACCCTCGAAGAGGTAACATTAAACAGCAACCTACTTTTACGTTTTACCGATGGCATCACCACCCAAATCCGCCACACCTTTGCCGGCATCAGCCCCGTTTCCGCCTTGCTGGAGAACACCCGCAATGAGTTGAAATTTCTCTTTGCCAACGACATCAAACCGGTTGCGCTCGAAACGGTGGAAGCAATAATATACATCACACCGGGACGCACCAGCGCCGAACTGATTGCCGCGGTGCCGGAACGCACCTGGGTTCATCCCGGTGAAACCCTGGCGATCCATCTTGAAATCCGAGACTATCGCGGCACCGAAACCGAACAGATTGTCCGAATACCCATACCGGCAACAACACCCCCCGGCACCATCAATGTGAGCCTGACCAGCGCCGCCGAGTTCTTTAATCAGCAAATTCAGCGCCTGCCCCGGCTTGCCAACCCAACATCGCTCACCCAACTGCTAAAACTGCTCGAGGATTCCGGAAGGGAAGACGAACTGATTGTTGCCGGATTTCTTACCCAGCCGGCGCTGGCGTTAGGCGAACGCGAAATGCCCAATCCCCCGCCCTCAATCATCCAGATTTTTTCCTCAGGTAAAAAAGGCGGTCGAATTCAGCCGGTGCCCAACAGCCTGCTCTTCAAAATTCCTGTTAGACTTAATCGGGTGATTCAGGGGTCGGTAAGTTTTGACCTGGAGGTCAAATGAAACATTTTATCACCATAGGACTTTTTTTGTTTGTTGCTTTTGGCACAAACGCCGCAGTATGGACGACAGCCGGGACCGAAGAACTTTTCGACAACCTGGACGAGATTGAGTTCCAGAATGTCCAGTTGCCGGCAACCGGTGCGATAAAACTGGCGCCCGCGGTACTGCCGCTCCTCACGCTTGAGGAAAACGCCATCTGGCAGATTGTTGCCGACCGCAAAAACACTCTCTATCTCGGCACCGGTGACCGGGCAAAACTTTTCCGTTACTCGGTCTCGGGCAAGCGCCTCGATTCGCTCTGGTCCGGTGCCGAAGGCGCCATCACCGCCCTCACCACAGGCGCTGACGGAACGGTTTACTGGGGGACAACACCGGAAGGAAACATCTACCGCCTTTATCCCGGTGCCGAAGTCGAACTGTTGACCACGACCGAAGCGACCTTCATCTTTGCCCTTAGCGCGGCGCCCGACCGTTCGCTGCTCTGCGCCACCGGTCCTGAAGGCAAACTTTTCCGTGTGCTCCCCGACCGCCGAAAAGAGGTTCTGTTTACCGCCCCTCAGGCACACCTCACCACCCTGCACTGGCTCAAAGAAGGCAAAGAACTGCTCATCGGCACTTCGCCCGATGGAATCGTGTACCGGTTAACCATCCCTTACGGTTTCACCCGCGCCTCGGTTACAACCTTTTACGACACACCATTAAACGAAATCCGCGCCTTAGCCCGCGACCGAACCGGAAACATCTATATCGCGGCAAACCCCGCCGACGATTCGCAGCCGGCGGTCTTCTGCGTTGATACCAGCGGCATCCTGCGCTGGAAATGGAACTGCCCGGACTCGGTGATTTTTAACATCCATTATGAGGCGCACCAACTCTATGTCCTGACCGGCAACCGGGGTATCGTTTATTCCCTTGACTCCATTGGCAACCCGACCCTGCTCTCCCGGCTTGACGCCCGCCAGTTGATCGCCCTTTTACCCCTGAAAGACAACCTCTACATCGGCACCGGCAACCCCTGTCAACTCTATCGCCTCTCCTCTGTTTATGCCGATTCCGGATTCATCACCAGTTTGCCCTTTGACCTCGCCAACCCGGCACGGTTTGGCCGCCTTGACCATTTCGCCCGCATTCCCGCCGGCACCGAAATAGCTTTCGCCACCCGCTCGGGCAATTCCGAAAAACCCGACTCCACCTGGAGCCCCTGGCAACCAGCCACCGGCAAAGTCAACTCTCCCCCGGGCAGATTCCTTCAGTGGCGGGCAAACCTGTTTACCCGCTTTCCCAACATTAGTCCGGAACTGGAACGGGTGGACATCTATTATGCGGCGGTCAACCGTCCCCCCTTGATTTCCCGACTGGAAATCGCTCCCCTGTCAGAATCCGACGCCCGCAAGGGCAATGCTGAACCCCGCCGCACCGTATCCTGGTCCGCCTCAGACCCTGATGGGGATTCGCTTACCTTTCAGTTGTTCATTCTGCCCGTTGACACCGGCGCGGCAACACCCAAAACATTGGGGCAAAAAATTGCCCAGGACCTGACCGAAACCCGTTACGAACTTGACACCCGTACCCTGCCCGATGGCTGGTACCGGCTACGCCTTGTCGCCTCGGATTGCGCCGACCGCCCGGCAACTTCTTGCCTGACAGGCGAGCGGCTGACACCGATTTTCCTTATCGACAACACCCCACCCCAGATTGTCGGATTAAAAATTGAACCGAGCCGAACAACCCAATCAACCGCTCTTGTCCAGTGGAAAATTACCGATGCCATCTCGCCGATCGTCTCCTGCCGGATTTCGCTTAACGCCGGGCCCTGGCTGCCGCTCGAACCCCGGGATGGAATTTTCGACTCACCGCAAGAACTCTTCTCCTATTCTCTCTCGCTCGCACCCGGCACCAACACCATCGCGATTTGGGCGACCGATGCCAGCGGCAACTCAACCACCGCCCGCACCTTTTTCAACCGCTAAACCGCACCCGGCTGCTCGCGATTAGTTTACAGCCGGCGCCGACCAACGCCCCACTTCAAATTGATATTCCATCTCTTATCCGGAATAAACAAAAACCCACCGTGATTTTAATTTCCCATACCATCCTGGATACTACCCCGGGGATGGGTAGGGAAAATCGCTCCCCGGCAAATTAACCCATCAAAATACAGAGGGTTATGTTATTGGCTACAAATATGCCCTGTATACTTTAAAGTATACTTACCCGCCGTGGCAAACCCGCCCCAAAATCCGCTTTTCACCGCCTATCCGGTTCCGGGTGATTGCCCATAAAATCCGTGCACCCTTTATCGCTTCTGCTGCTGTTTAAGTTGTCAACCCCAGGTGCCGAAACGCCCGCTCCAGCCGCGTAACCTCCTGATGGTGCGTCATATCAAGGTGCAACGGTGTCACCGAAATGTATCCGGCGTAAACCGCCTCAAAATCCGAGCCCGGGGTCGGGGCAAACCCCATCTCGCCATCAATCGTCCAGCAAACTCCGCCGTCCGGTAAACGTTTTTTGACCGCCATATCCCGGTAAATTCTTTTACCCAGTCGGGTCACCTTCACACCGCGCACCGGTTCTGCCGGTACATTAACATTGAGCAGGCACTTTTTCGGCAGCAACCCGTCCAGCAAAAGCGGCACCAGGGCTCTTAAAAACTTTAGCACCGGCTCCCGATTTACACCCGCCTTTAGATAAGAAACCGCTACTGCGGGCACGCCGAGCAGTGCGCCCTCAATCGCCGCTGCCACAGTCCCGGAATACAGTACATCATCCCCCATATTCGGACTGTCATTGATGCCGGAAACCACGAGGTCGATATCCTTTTTCAAAATCCCGTGATGCGAAATCAGAACACAATCGGTCGGTGTCCCGTAAACCGCAAACCATCCCGGACGCAACCGCCGCACCTGGATCGGTTTGCGCAAAGAAAACGAGTGGCTTGCTGCCGATTGATTGACCGCTGGTGCCACGACAAACCGGCGCCCTAACCCCCGCAGCCCGTCGTAGAGCTCCTTAAGCCCCGGCGCCTTGATGCCATCGTCGTTGGTGACCAGAATCAGCGGTCTTTTCTCTTTCATATCTTATCGGATTGAAATGTTACCCCCTGAATGGGGCAAAGTCAAATCGGCAAATCGAATTTCAAAATTTTCCTGATTTGTAAACCGTCCCTTATCCGCTTGACTTTATCACTCCCCCGATTAAAATTGCAAGATGCTGGGTGGCGTAGCTCAGATGGCAGAGCAGTGGAATCATAATCCACGGGTCAGGGGTTCGATTCCCTTCGCCACCATTAACAAAACGCAAACGGAACCGGTGGTACGGTTGATTATCGTAACTAAAAACGGGTTGCGGGACCAGAGGGTCCCGCTTTTATTTTAAAAGGAGGCGCAATGGGTTTAGAAGAAACCAAGTCAAAGTTCATCTGGATGAACGGCAATTTCGTCCCCTGGGAAGATGCCCGAATCCACATCTGCTCCCATATTATTCACTATGGCACCGGCGTATTCGAGGGGTTGCGGTGCTACAACACCCCTAAAGGTCCGGCGATTTTCCGGCTCCAGGACCACACCGAAAGACTTTTTAACTCGGCAAAAATTTACCGCATGGAACTGCCGTTCACAAAAGAAGAAATCAACCAGGCAACTGTGGAACTGATTAAGAAAAACGAACTCAACGAATGCTACATCCGGCCGATTGTCTATCGCGGCTACCAGGAACTTGGTGTCAACCCATTTACCTGTCCGGTAGAAGTTGCCCTGATAACCTGGAAATGGGGTAAGTACCTCGGACCCGAAGCGCTGGAACAGGGAGTAGATGTGATGGTATCCTCCTGGAACCGAATGGCACCCAACACATTCCCGGCGATGGCGAAGTGTTGCGCCAACTATATGAACTCACAGTTGATCAAAATGGAGGCGCTCACCTATGGCTTTGTTGAAGGTATCGCCCTTGATGTCTCGGGTTTCGTGTCTGAAGGCTCGGGCGAGAACATCTTTGCGGTCCGTAAGGGAGTTATCTACACCCCACCGCTTCATGCCACCATCCTTCCCGGCATCACCCGTGACACCGTCATCACCCTTGCCCGGGAACTGGGTTACGAGGTCCGGGAGACCAGTATGCTGCGCGAATTTCTCTACCTTGCCGATGAACTGTTCTTCACCGGTAGCGCGGCGGAAGTAACTCCGATTCGTTCGGTTGACAGGATTCCCATCGGCACGGGCAAATGCGGTCCGGTGACCAAGCGCCTTCAGGAAGAGTTCTTTGCCCTGATTGAAGGTAAAAGAGCCGACCGCTACAACTGGCTGACCTTTGTAAAGTGAAGATTGCCCTCGGCGCCGACCACCGCGGCTACAAACTGAAAGAACAATTGAAACAATATCTCCAGCGGCTGGGCTATACGGTTATCGACACCGGTCCTGACACACCGGAAAAGGTTGACTATCCCGACTACGCCCTTGCCGTGGCGCAACTGGTGGCAAAAGGCAAAGCGTCCCGTGGTATTTTGATTTGTGCCACCGGCATCGGGATGTCAATCACCGCCAACAAACTGCCTCGGATTCGTGCTGCCCTCTGCACCAGTGTCAAGATGGCGCGCCGGTCCCGGGAACACAACAACGCCAACATCCTCTGCCTTGGTGCCGACCTTCTCAACTTTGCCCAGGCAAGAAAAATGGTCCGCGTCTGGTTGACAACCGACTTCACCCGCGGTCGTCACACCCGCCGGTTAAGGAAAATCAGCGCTATCGAATCAGCGCTGCAGAGCGATAAGAGAAATCAAGATTGATGCGGTAGGAATACCGACCGCGGAAAGAATCGTAGCGTAATCCTGCCACCACTTTACGGTATAACGGGGCACCATCACGACATCACCTGGTTCCACGGTTGGATTGCCTTTACCAGAAATTCGTTTACCCTGCCGGAGAATCCACACCCGGGAAAGGTGCCCGTACTCGGTTGGACCACCTGCCTGTCCGATGTAATCGGCAACTCTTAGATTGGGAGTGTACAGAAACGACCCGGGGTTGTTTACCTCACCTTCCACATATACATAACTGTTTATCGGCGGCACGACCAGAATATCGGCGTTAACCATTTCGATGTTCTGCGTTGAGTCGCCGGCAAACAAAACCTCGTGCAGGTTAACCGGAATCTTTTGCCGGGCGCCCGAACCACCTAGGATTAGCCGTTCGATATAACAGTTGTGTAAATCCGCCCAGGGCGTAACACCACCCGCCTTGCGTAGAATGTCAAACACCCGTTCTCCCGGCTTCAACTCGTAAGTGCCTTCACTCATCCGTTCCTTTTCCGTGGTGAGCGCCGATGTCCGAATCCGGTACTCACCCCGGCCAAAAACCGCCCCGCGCACCGTAACCAGCCCTTCAACCGGCGGCACATATATCACATCACCCGATTCGATGAACGGATTGGCATTGAGGTCCCCCTCCTGCTCAAACCGTTCAATATCAACCTTGGCAAAAGGCAGCCCGCCGCGTAAAAGCATAATATTGGTTTTCGAACCGAGCGGCGAAAGCCCGCCCGCCCGGGCAACAACTTGAGAAACACGCTCCACGGGCGATGCGTTGTAAGCACCCGGATACTGCACTTCGCCCGTAACAAACACAATCGCCGAACGCAACCCGACCAGCGTAAGTTTAACCGTTGCACCCTTAAAATACCGCTGGATAATCTTCGTCATCGTATCCTGCGCCTGCCTTAAAGATAGCCCGGATACGGTAATCGCATCCACCACATCAACCGTTGCCCCTTGTCCCACATTGCTCGTTGCAATACCGGTTAAAGGCATATTAACGGTGATTTTGCCCTCATAGGTAACCGCACTCTGATACGAGTAAGTAACGCTCCCGGCAACCGTTACCAAAAGCCGGTCCCCGGGCATCAAAATGTACTTGTCAGAAATGATTGGGCTCTCCACGCCCACCAGACTGGGCAACGGCGAAACCCCTGATTGCGTAATCCCCGGAATGTTGACACCACCGATACCGGAAAAAACCGCTGAGCCGACATCCTGAGTCCAGCCCGCACTAAGCACCAGAACCGAAATCAGTAACGCCTTTTTAAACACGCTGGATTGTAAAATTATATTTTCGGTTTGTCAACAATTGACTCACCGCACTTGCCAATTTAAACAGCGCAATCAGACCAACCGCACCAATCACCCCAGCGATCGGCAAAACCCCAAGCGCCATCACAAATCCACCAGCCGCACCGCCTGCCCAATCAAGAACCGTTAAATAACCGGCGCGCCGCGGCTCAGCCATCGTCGTTAACTCCTCGCTTGCCAAAGCAAACTGTCCGCCTAAACAGATTCCCACCACCAGAACGAGCAAGAAGAAAAAAATCTGCCCGCCCCCTTTTACCAGAAACC
>Ga0067045_1028499_pt1 | contig 32266 bp, 24 predicted proteins | sample TerdegcTABiofilm_FD_59184 | JGI IMG/M metagenome (GOLD analysis project Ga0067045, IMG submission 59184) | Combined Assembly of (Gp0054472, Gp0054536) Wastewater bioreactor microbial communities from Singapore -Terephthalate degrading...
CTCCCTTCTCCCCTCTCCCTTCTCCCCTCTCCGCGTCTCCGCATCTCCGCGTCCGATGTCATCCCGCCAGCAGACGCCGTTCCACTTGCCGGACGGCCTCATCCATCGAGCAGACGCTGTCGGCCAACTCGACGCGCGTGCTGCCGGCCAGCCAACTCTCGACCCGCTTCTGAGCCGAGATGACCGTGCTGTGGCTCCGACGTCCAAAATACTCCCCGATCTCGCTCAGCGCGGCCCGGGTGTACTTGCGTGCCAACCACATCGCCAGCATGCGAGGACGGCTTACGCTCCTCGCCTTCCGTCCCGATTGCAGCGAGCGCGGGTCCAGTCCGAACGCCTCCCCGACGGCCTTGGCGATGTCGGGGAGACGCACGGGCCGGCTCGCATGTTGGATCAGATCGACCAGCGCTTCTTCCGCCATCTCCAAGTCGATCGGACACCCCATCGCCTGGCTTGTCGCCCGCAGCCGGCAGACTGCCCCCGAAAGCGCACGGGCATGTTGCGTCAGGCGTGAAGCCACCAGCGCGCGCACGTCATCGGGCAAACGGACTTCCTGGCGTTTGGCCATCTGGGCGACGATTCCCAGGCGGGTCTCGTAGTCCGGGGACTCGATCCGACAGACCATGCCGCCTTCCAGACGGGTACACAGATCGGGGCCGAGATCGCTCAGTTCGGCCGGCGGCCGGTCGGCGGCAAAGACAATCTGCCGCCGCTCGCGCAAGAACGAGTCGATCGTGTAGAGCAGTTCGAGTTGCGTGTAACGCTTGCCGCAGAAGAACTGGAGGTCGTCGATCACCAGCAGGCCCACGCCGCGGTACTTCTGCCGGAAGCTCGGCAGCCCGCTGCCCCGAAGCGCCTGGAGGAATCCGGTGGTGAATTGCTCCGCGGTGAGGTAAATGGCCGAGCCGCCCGTACGGGCCCGCCGCACGCCATGGCAAATCGCTTCGAGAAGATGGGTCTTCCCGACGCTGGTGGGTCCATGGATCACCAGGGGCGACAATTCCCCCGGCCGCTCCACGACCATTTGGGCCGCCGCCCGGGCCAGGCGGTTCGAAGGGCCCACGACGAACGAATCGAAGTCGCAGTGGGAGCGACGCGACCCGTCGGCCGCCGCACGCACGCCGCCCGAGCCGGGCCGCTCGTCCGACGGAGGCGGCGCCTTCGCCCGAACGCCGCGGGCAGGCGAAGGCCGAGGCTCGGGCTCCGGGAGCGACGCTTCCACGCGAAAATCAAGCGTAGGGCACTTGCCGAGGACCGCCAGGCATGCGGCCTCCAGATCCCCGCGGAAACTCGAGACAAGCCAATCGCGGAAGAACCAGTTCGGGGCGCTAATCACCAGCGCGCCGTCCTGAAGTTCGAAACGCGTGCCCGCGCCGAACCACAGTTCAAAGCGTTCTTTTCCGACCTTGCCAGCCAGCGCAGCACGCAAGGCTGACACGATCTCCATATCGTCCCTGGTCACTTCCTCGCTACCCCGGCGCGCACCCTCCCCCGAGTCACATCATGATGATTCAGAGAAGAAGGCACGTTCTTCGACGGCCCAAAGGACCGCCTAGGTTCGCTTCGTTCGTGTCACCCGTAGTGCCTGATTGTAGCCGTGACAGCACTGCTGTCAAACCGCCGAGGCCGGCCGGCGGGAAGATTCTCGAAGCGGGCCGGGCGATGCGCGTCATTCACGGAAAATTCCCGCCGGACGCGAGGGCTCCCCCCGAGAATTCGATCGAATGCTCGGCGCCGCGCGGGGGAAAACCTGTTCGATCCAAGCCGCCCGCCCGGCCCCGCGAAACGAGGCCCTCTTGTGCTAAGTCCGGGCCTCTTCAGGAAAAACGACGCAGCTCGCGGGGCAGCACGAAATGCACTTCCTCCTCCCGGAGCTTCACTTCTTCCACCTCGGCCTCAAAACGTGCTCGGAGGTAGCTCACGCAATCCTGCACCAGGTTCTCCGGGGCGCTGGCCCCGGCGGTCATCAGGACCGTCTCGTCGCCGTGGAGCCAGGCCGGGTCGATATCGGCCGCGCCGTCGATCCGGTGGGCGATTGCACCGACGCCTCGCGCCAACTCGGCCAGGCGCTGACTGTTGGAGCTGTTCTCGCTCCCCACGACCAGCACCACATCAGCGTCCGGGGCGAGTCGTCGCACCACTTCCTGGCGGCTCTGCGTCGCATAACAGATGTCGTCGCACGCAGGACCCGCGAGTCCGGGAAACCGATGGCGAAGCCGGTCGACAATCTGGCGCGTGTCGTCGACCGAGAGGGTGGTTTGGGTCAAATAGGCGACTCGCTTCGGATCGGCCACCTCAACGCAGTCCGCCTCGTCGGTGTTGGCGATCAGCCGGATGGCGTCCGGGGCCTCCCCCATCGTGCCGACTACCTCATCATGCCCGGCATGCCCGATCAAGATGACCGTGTAGCCCCGGTCGGCGAACTGAACCGCCTCCCGATGCACCTTCGTCACCAGCGGACAAGTCGCGTCGATCGTCTCCAGACGGCGATCGCCGGCCTGCCGGCGGATTTCCGGCGAAACGCCATGGGCGGAATAGAGCAGATGCGACCCAGGCGGGACGTCTTCGATGTGATCCACGAAAACGACCCCCCGATCCTGGAAGTGCTGCACCACCCAGCGATTATGTACAATCTCGTGGTACACATAGATGGGGGTGCCGAACCGTTCGATGGCCGATTCGAGGCAGGTGATCGCCATGTTGACGCCCGCACAGAACCCCCGCGGGCTGGCTAGGATGACGCGCATAGTTCTCTCGCTCCCCTGGAGTTATCATAGTAGCATAGGCTTCCAGCCTGTGTAGGATCCGCCCCGGGTTGAAGCTGCCATGGCCAGCCGTCTGTTTGCTGCCGACTTTGCATTGTACGGCCCGCAGGCCCCGCCGCCCAAGCGGATGTCGCTCCGCAAGGCCCGCGCCTACTGCCGCCGCCTTGCCCGTCGCCACTACGAGAACTTCACGGTGGTGAGCTACCTGATGCCGAGGCCGTTGCGGCAGCACCTCTACAACCTCTACGCCTACTGCCGTTGGGCCGACGATCTGGCCGACGAGTCGGGATCCGCCGAGAAGAGCCTTTGGCTGCTCGACTGGTGGGAGCACCAACTCCGTGAGTGTTATAGCGGCCGGGCCACGCACCCCGTGTTTGTGGCCCTGGCCGACACCGTCCGGCAGTTCTCCATTCCGATCGAGCCGCTGGTCGACCTGCTGGTCGCGTTCCGTCAGGACCAGCGTCAGAATCGCTACGAGACACTCGACCAATTGCTCGTCTACTGCCGTTACTCGGCCAACCCGGTGGGCCGGATGGTGCTCTACCTGGCGCGGTGTCACGAGCCGCAGCGGGCGGTCCGTGCCGATGCCGTCTGCACCGGGCTGCAACTGGCCAATTTCCTCCAGGACGTGGCCTTGGATTGGGACCGTGGCCGGATCTATCTCCCGCGCACGCAGTTGCAGCAGTTCGGCTACGACGAGGCGATGTTCGCGCGTCGCGAGTACAACGAACCGTTCCGCCGGCTCATGGAGGCCGCCGCGGCGGAAGCCGAAGGGTTCTTGCGCCGCGGCCTTCCGTTGGTGGAGAGGATGCCGGAGGAACTGCGGCTCGACGTGGCGTTGTTCATTCACGGCGGGTTGGAGATCCTCGATCGGATCCGCCAGGTGGAGTACGACGTATGGACGCGACGGCCCGTCCTTTCCAAGATCGACAAACTGCGGCTCATGCTTCGCTGCTGGTGGCAGTTGCGTCATCCTCCGCCGCCTGCGCCCAAGGAAGAGCCATGAGCCGCCCGCGCGACGGGCTGGAGGCCAGCTATGCCGCGTGCCGGCAGGTTGCCCGCCGGGCCCGATCCAGTTTCTACCCGTGTTTCCTGCTGCTTTGCGGCCCCCGGCGCAGGGCTATGGAGGCCCTTTACGCCTTCCTGAGGCACACCGACGACCTGGGGGATTCCACGCGGCCCGTCGCGGAGCGCCGCAACGCCATCGCCGCCTGGAGGCAGGCCCTCGCCGACGCCCTGAGTACGGAGTACCCAGTACTGAGTACCCCGTACTCCATACTCGGTACTCCGCACTCCGTACTCGGTACTCCGCACTCCGTGCTGCCGGCTTTGGGCGACGCGGTCCGCCGGTTCCGCATCCCCGCGGGGCATCTTTTCCTGGTCCTTGACGGCGTGGAGATGGACCTCGACGGCCGCCGATATCGCACCTTCGCGGAACTGACGGAGTATTGCGACCGCGTGGCCACGGCGGTCGGGCTGGCGTGCATCCACGTATGGGGTTTCCACGGCGAAGGGACCGGTCCGCCGGTCCTGTGCTGCGGCCGGGCCTTTCAGTTGACCAATATCCTCCGCGACCTTCAGGAGGACGCCGCACGCGGACGCATCTATCTCCCGGAGGAAGACCTCGATCGGTTCGGATACTCCTCCGACGATCTGGCCCGCGGCATCGCCGATGAGCGGTTCGACCGGCTCATGGCGTTCCAAATCGACCGCGTCCGGCGGTTGTACCGCGAAGGGGCGGCGTTGTTCGATTGTCTGGAACCGTCCGGACGCCGGATCTTCGGGATGATGTTCCATACGTACTGGCGGCTCCTGGAGGCGGTTGCGCGTCGGCCGCGGCGCGTGCTCCTTGGCCGGGTCCGATTGTCGCGTTGGGAGAAGCTGCGAATCGCCACGCGCTGGATGCTCCTTCCCCCGCGGAGGCCGACCCTCCCATGACGACCTCGCCTTCGGAACGGGGCCCCATCGGCCGGGTCGGGCGTCGGGTCGCGGTGCTCGGCGGCGGGTTGGCCGGCCTGGCGGCGGCCGTGGCGGCCATCGAATGCGGGCTGGAGGTGGAACTGTTTGAGGCACGGCCCCGCTTGGGCGGCCGCGCCGGCTCGTTCCTCGACCCGAAGACCGGTCAACTCGTCGACCGCTGCCAGCACGTGGCCATGGGGTGCTGCACGAACTGGGCCGATCTCTGCCGCCGCACCGGGATCGACGATTGCTTCGAGCGTCACCGGCGGCTCTGGTTCGTCGGCCCCGACGCCCGCGCGCACCCGTTCCACGCGGCCCCGCTGCCCGCCCCGTTCCATCTGCTCCCGTCCGTGCTCCGCCTGGGATACCTCAGCTTGCGGGAGCGTCTGGGCATCGTGCGGGCGATCGTCCCGCTGGTCCGGGGCGAGGGCGACGGGACGGCCGGCCCGTGGCTTCGTCGCCACGGCCAGTCGGAGCGGGCGATCGAGCGGTTCTGGTCGACGGTGCTCGTGAGCGCCCTGAGCGAAGCGCCCGACCGGGCCTCGCTGGCCGCCGCGAGAAAGGTCTTTCGCGACGGGTTTTTCGCTCACCGTCGGGCCTGGGAGCTGGTTCTTCCCCGCGAGCCGCTCGGCGCGATCTACGACGGCCGGCTGGGCCGATGGCTGGAATCGCACGGCGCCACCGCACACCGCGCCGCCCGGGTGAAGACCCTTCAGGCCGACGGCCATCGGGCCTCGGCGGTCGTGCTCGCCGATGGTTCTCGGAGGACGTTCGATTTCTTCGTCGTGGCGGTGCCGTGGCGACGAGTCCGGTCGCTGTTCCCTGAGGACGTACTGCGGGCCATGCCCGAACTGGGACGGGCCGAGGCGATCCCCTCGGCGCCGATCACGGCGGTCCATCTCTGGTTCGATCGTCCCCTCATGTCTTTACCCCATGCGGTGCCCATCGGCCGGCTCGGTCAATGGGTCTTCAACCACGGCCAGCCACACGAAATCCCTTGTCGATCGTACTATTGCCAAGTGGTCATCAGTGCGTCCCACGAGGTGAGGCTCAGGCCCCGCGGGCAGGTGCTGGCCGAGGTCCGCGGCGAATTGGAGACGATTTGGCCGGCGGCCCGCGCTGCCCGGCTCCTCCACGGGCGCGTGGTTACGGAGCCGGCGGCGGTGTTTTCGCTTCAACCGGGGGTGGAAGCGTGCCGGCCTTCCCAGACCACGTCGTTGGCCAACGTCATGCTGGCCGGCGATTGGACCGCCACCGGCTGGCCGGCCACGATGGAGAGTGCCGTGCGCAGCGGCTACCTGGCTGTGGAGGGGATCCTCCGGTCGCTCGGGAAGGGCCGGGCGCTCCTGGTTCCCGACCTGGCGCCCAGCCCGCTCGCCCGGTGGATTCTCCAGTCGTCGTAGTCTCCCCGGCGCTGGGTCGCTTCGCGGCGTCCGCCCCGCGTTGTCGTGAGCGGCCGTCCCACAAAACTCCAAAGCCATTCTCGGACATCGGCTAAGGGTCGGGCGGGGCCTCGTCGGGCCAATGGCCATCAGACAGCGCGGCGGTCTCCGGACGGCACCATTTCCGGGTGATGCTCAACAGGACCTCGGCGCGGAACGGCTTCGCGAGGTAGTCGTTGCAGCCGGCCTCGAGGCATTGCTGTCGGTGTCCGGGCACGACCCAACCCGTCACCGCCACGATCCCGCCCCGATATCCATCCCGTCGCATCTGAGAGGCTGCTTCACAGCCGCCGAGCACCGGCATCTTCATGTCCATGAGGACGCAATGGACCGGCCTTCCGGAGCGTTCGGCCTCGCGGACCCGCTCCACAGCGGCACGCCCGTCGTCGGCAATGAGAACCTCCGCCCCTTGGTCCTGAAGAAGTTGGACGATGAGACGTTGGATGTCGGGCACATCCTCGACGACGAGGATGCGGTACTCGATCTGCCCGGAATTCATGGCGCCTGCCTTCGTCGGCATGCCCGTCCGCATGCCCTTGCGGGGACGCAAGGGTTCGGTTCAGCATTCGAACGAGCCAGAATGATTAGTGCGTCGGATAAAACCGGCCAAACGCCGTCGCCCCTATCAGAGATCCGACATGCCCAATTGCAGGCCCCACCAACAAAGTATACTGCGCGGCCTGCGAGTCTGCCTAGGAGAACTTCCGGCATCTATCGGGGGGCGTGCAGCACGAAAGGCATCGCATGCGTCTTGCGATGGCCGCCATCGATCGGGGTAATGGCTCTCATGCGATTCACAATCGTGCAAGAGGGCGTCGCGCCCCCGCGGTGTTCATCCCGTCACCCGTAACCCCCCATGCCAAAGAAGAGTTGCCGCTTGAGGAAACGGTACAACCATGAGGTTTCGGGGATTTCTTCGCCGGGCAAATGATGGCTTGTGCGTGGCGGGGAGGCGGTCAGTTCGCCGAAGGCGTCGCGCCCGCTGGCATCGACGGCCCCTGCGGACCGCAGATATTCGGCGAGTTCCGAGGGGTTCTCCAGAATGACGCAGCCTCGCGTCCGCTCGGCGACGAACTGCTGGAAGCCCCGCAAGAACGTGCTCTCGTTGATCGTCCGAAAGAGGTCGGCGTCGCGATCGCGGATCGATTCGCAGGCGAACGACAATGGTGGACACGGCTCGATCGTGCCCCGTGGGCCGATGTGAAACCCCAGCCCTAGTGCCGCCGGGCAGACCGCTTGTCCCTCGGCGTCCCAGTAGGTGTCGATCATGAGGATCGGGTGCGCTTGCCGCAGGCGAAGAAGGCGCCGGCGCAGTTCGAGCATCTGTTCTCGGGAAACGCAGAACCGCGGCGAAGGGTCGACGCCTACCGGCCGGTACACGTAATACCAGAGATACATCGCCCCGGAATCCATCACCGATTGCACGTAGGTATCGCGGAGCACCTCGTCGAGGTTCTCGCCGGTGACGGTCGTGGCCACTCCGAAAAGGACTTTGCTGCTGCGCAATCGGGCGAGGCCTTCCACGGCGGTCCGGAAGACGCCTTGGCCGCGCCGGGCGTCGTTGCTCGCCTCCAGTCCGTCGAGACTAACCAACGGGGTGACGTTCCCGACACGCCGGATCCGCGACACGTTCTCCTCGCTTAAGAACATGCCGTTGGTAATGATCTGAAAGTAGCAGTCCTTGTGTCGAACGGGGATTTCCCACCATTGCGGATAGAGCATCGGCTCACCGCCCAGAAGCGTGAAGAACCGGCTCCCCCGCCGCTTGGCTGAGGCGATGACCCCATCGACCTCCTCCGGGGCCAGCGACTGCGGCTTGCCGGAGCCGGAGATCCAGCATCCGTGGCAGCGGAGGTTGCAGGCGCTGGTGAGGGCCAGGAAGAGGAACGGAGGAAACAACTCGCCCCGCGCCTGACGCCGCCGATAAGCCCGCACCGCCCGCATCCCCTGCCACACCCAGAGACGGCCCGCCTTCCAAAGAAGCCGCGGAGAAACACGCCGGACGAGTCGATAGGCGAGACGAAAGAGCATGGGTTTTTTGGGATGGACGCTAGCCTGCTTGAGATCGTTCGGACCCGGGGGGTTGGGAGGGCGTCGTTTGGATTCCCCCGGAGACGTTGCGGAGAAACTCCCGGCCCAGGGTGATCTCCAACGCCAACCAGACTCCTCCCGCCACGGCAAGGGGCAACAAGTAGTACACGCCCCGGAAGACCAACAACGCCGCGGTCATCGCCTCCTTCTGATCCAGGAAGAACGCCACCATGACCGCGTCGAACACTCCGATCCCGGCCGGGACGTGCAGGGCGACCTGCACCACCAATCCGAGCAGAAACATGCCCAACAACTCCGGATAGCTCACCGAGGCCGAGAGTGAAGACGGCAAGAGCACATAGAAGACGGCGGCGGCGATCATCAAGTCGGCGCACGAAACTCCGATCTGCCGTACCGTCAGCCCTGGCGGCGGCAGCGGCACCCTCCAGTGCCCGAAACACAACGGCCGGCGCCGCACCGCGCAGATTCCCAGGTAGGCCGCCACATGCGCCAACAACACCCCACCGACCAGCGGCAAACCGTGAGCGGCAATCCACGGACGGACCCAATCGGGCAAGAGGTCCAATACCGCCTCGGGAAGCGGAAAGGGCGCCACAAGAAACATGATGCCGGCCAACGCGAGCACGCCCAACCAGAACGTCAACCCCAGAATCGCCACCAACTGGACGATTTCGAACGTCGAGAGCTGCCACGCCGAGTAGACCCGATAACGCATCGACGAACCGCCGAACATCGCCCCCAGGTTGAAGCTGCTTACATGGCCGATGAACGACGCAACCGCCAATTTGCCCCACGAAAGTGGATGCGCAAGGTAGCGAATCGCCAACCAATCGTACCCCATCAGGACGACGTAGTTCAGGACGGTCAGGGCGATCGCAATCCCGATCTGGCCGGGACGAACGGCCTTCAAGTGCCCCACCAACTCGCGGAAATGAAGATCCTTGAGCAGATGGTACAGAAGCCAGCCGGTCGCCAGAAAGACCAGCGTCAGAAGGAGCGGTCGGACAATCCGAAGAGTGAGCTTCATCGATGCTCGCGGCGGGCGGTGGCTAACACTTAGGGTGGGTGCGTCGTTGGAACCGTGGGGGACTCGCTTCCGCCGCCAAGCGGCACGCTAACCATTTCGGCGGGGGCAGACTCGCTGCTCGATGAGACCCTGAGGAAGCCCCACCTGTCAAGTCCACTCTATCGTCAATATCTTGACCACGATCACACCGCTCATCAAGCGGCGGCGGGCAGAGAACAGATCATTCGAATGGGCCGGATGGCTCTCCCGGGCCGCGTACGCGGATCGGGAACGCCGGCTACGCAGCGCAGGCGGTCCGGTCTTCCTTGACCAGTTTGGCGATCTCGGCGAAGACCATCGTGGGGGTCAAATCGCGCATGCACCTGTGGTGCCCGAGGGGGCAAACGCGATTCTGGCAGCCGATGCAGTCGATCGCGAGCCGGAGGTCAATGGCTGGGACGGTGGGGTTTTCACCGAACACGGGCGGCATGGGGCCGTAGAGGGTGACCACCGGTTTGCCGAACGCCGCCGCCACGTGGCGAGGCCCGCTGTCGGTGGAGACCATCATCCGGGCACGGCGGATGCACGCCTTGGCCGTGCCGAGATCCATCGGCTGGTCGGCCATGGAGAAGACCCGGCTGTGGGCCGCACGCTCGACGATCGCCCGGGCCGTGCGCCGCTCTTTCGGCCCGCACATGACGAGGACGTCGCTGTCCAGGTCCGTGGCGACCCGCCTGGCAAGCGCAGCGAAGTGTTCCTCGGGCCAGAGCTTGGCCGAGCCGAAAGCGCCGCTGGAGTTGAACGTCACCACCCTTCCGTCGGTCCGCAAACCCAACCGTTCCCACACCAGATCGGCGGCCTGCTCGTCGTCGGCGGTGGTGGCGAGCTCGAGCCTCCTTGATTCGGGGGGGCACCCCATCGCCTCACTGAGCTTGAGGAACAGATCGACCATCGGACACGGGGTTGCCAGGCCGTGCGTGTGAGGCGAGGCGACTCGTCGCGTCAAGAGAGGGCCCCGACCGCAGCGCGGGTAGCCGACGCGCTCTTTGGCGCCCCCCAGTCGAGCCATCACTGCCGTCCGAAAGGAATTCGGCATCAGGAGGGCCACGTCAAGCTGCTCCCGTCGCATCTTCCGGATCAGGGCCCAACTGCGGACGTCCTGATCGCCGGCGCGCGGGTTGAAATACCACTGTTCGTCGAGCCATCGGGTCCCCACCAAAACGTCCGCCAAATGGGGACGCATGATGCCAATGAGCCGTACGTCATTTCCGAAATGACGACGCATGGCCCTTAACATGGGGGTCGCCATCACCACGTCGCCGAGCCAGTTGGGAAGGAAGATACCGATCTTCATCTGTGAATCTGAGCCAATTGACAAGATTGGGAGGGATCTTGCTCTCCAGTTGAGGCGATTCGGCGGTGGTCCAATGCCGGGGAGAATACTGCTATCGCCCGACACAACCAATACCAATTCGGTCTATACGTTGCCATTCTGAAGATGGGTATCTCGTCTTTGGCAGCGGAAGGAGAGTGGCGGGTCGTCTACCGCTCAGGTAGGCACGAGTCGCGCGAGTCGCGATTCCAATGCGTCTTGACCGGCGAGGAATTCGGGGAAGATCGTCACAGCCCAGAGGGGTCGGCGGCCGACGTGATCGACCTCCAACTTGACCAGATCCTTGTGGGTGCAGAGAACCGCCTCGACTTCCAAACCATCCGCCCAAGGGATGAGCGACTCCACGTCGGCCCGCGTGTAGCGATAATGATCGGCAAATTCGCGGAACGCGATAACCCGGCAGCCACACATTCGCAGGGTATGGCGAAAACCGGCGGGATTCCCGACGCCACAGAAAGCAGCGACGGTTTTTCCGGACAGCGCGGCGATCGGCTCCACGATTCCGCTGGCATTGCGAAGCGCGTGGGGACGGAAGTCCACTTCGGCCCAATCGGCCCGAGGCGCAAGCCCGGTAACCCGTTGCCGAATTGCCTCGCGCGACGGGGGATCGAGCATCCCGGCCCGGGTGAGAATCACCACGTCGGCCCGGCGCAAGCTGGTTGCCGGCTCACGGAGCGTCCCTCGCGGGAAGACATGGTCGAAGCCGAACGGTTCGAGGGCATCCAGCAGCACCAGGTCCAAATCCCGCGCGATGCGGCGGTGCTGGAAGGCGTCGTCCAGGACGAGCACTTGGGAACCCGACGTCGCGACGGCCTTTCCGGCCGCCGCCACGCGGTCGGACTCCTGGAGATGCGGCACCTCCGGTAGTCTCTGCGCCAGTTCCATCGCCTCGTCGTTGGCCGTGCCCTCGGGAGCACCGTAGCCGCGACTGATCACCGTCACCCGCGCCCCGCGATGGAGCAGCCATCGGACAACCCATTCGACCATCGGCGTCTTACCCGTCCCGCCGAGAGTGAGGTTCCCCACGCTGACCACCGGCACGGCCACCCGGTGAATCCCCGCTCCCGTGTCATACCGGTGATTTCGCCAGGATATGGCGAGGCTGTAGGGGAACTCCGCAAGACGGAGTGTAAAGCGGAGCAAGGCGGCAAGGAACCCATGTTCTCGTCCGCTGACCAGGGCCCGGAACTTCGATGGCGAGAGCAACTGGCTACCTCCGTGGCGCGGGCCGACAAGCAAGCCGCTCGGCAAATGATAATCGGCTGTGGCGCCGCTTGGCAAACCGTCGCCTGGTTCGCCGAAGGAGAGGCCCCTACTGAGGAGGTCCGACACTCCTCCAGAATGTCGGAAAAACTATTGCACCACGCAGTCCGACGTTGGAGAATAGACCAGAATGCGGCTGGAAGGCTGTCTGGCAATCTCCCCTCGTGGGGGGCCTCAGCACGAGGGCCTTGGGAAGTCCTTGAGCACGAGGGCGATCGCATCCGATCGTCGGGAGGAAGGAGAGGTGCTCGATGACCGTGCCGTTTCGGGATTGTGCTCAGCGACTGATTCGAAGCCGCTTGATGACGGAGCGGGAGGTGTCCGAGTATCTCGACACCTTCCCCCCGGAGAAGCGTCCGGCCGATGGAGATGCCCTCGCCGACGCCCTGGTTGCCGATGGAAGACTCACTTCCTTTCAGGCGAAGGCGATTCTTCGGGGCTGTGAGAGGGGGTTGGTTCTCGGCGAGTTCACCATCGTGAGCGAGGTGGGCCGAGGCGGGATGGGGCGGGTGTTCAAGGCGGTCCATCGTCCCTCGGGGGCGATGGCGGCCATCAAGGTCCTTTCCGAAGACGTCATCCAGTCGTCGGGATCCGGATCGACTTCCTCAGTCACTCGGACCGAAGCCGCTTCGGCCTCTTCGGTTCTCGGACGGTTTCACCAGGAGGTCGCAGCCGCCTCCCGGCTCTGCCATCGGAACATCGTCACCACCTACGAGGCCGGCGAAGAGGATGGGATCCACTATCTGGTCATGGAGTACGTCGACGGCCAGGACCTCGCCAGCCTGGTCCGCGAGGGCCCGGTGCCGGCCGACCGCGTCTTGAACTGGATCCTCCAGGCCGCCCGGGGCCTCCAGTACGCCCACAGCAAGAGTGTCATCCACCGCGACATCAAGCCCAGCAATCTCCTGCTGGACCAGGAGGGGACGATCAAGATCCTCGACATGGGGTTAGCGCGGGTCGTGGAAGAGGAGCTTTCCGGGCCCGGCGCGACCTTGGCGGAGCGGCTTACCCTCAAGGGCGAAATGCTCGGCACGGTCGACTATATCAGCCCCGAACAGGCCGTCGACACGCGGAGCGCCGACCGCCGCTCCGACATCTATTCGCTCGGCTGCACCCTCTACCGCCTCCTGACGGGCAAGCCGCTCTACGAGAGCGATACGTCGCTCGGCAAGCTCCTGGCGCACTACGAGGCGCCGATCCCCCCGCTTTCCCAGGCGATGCCGGACGTTTCCCCACTGCTCGACGGGGTCTTTCGCAAGATGGTGGCCAAGCGGCCCGACGACCGCTACCAGTCGATGACCGAGGTGATTGCCGCGCTGGAGGCATGTCCGGAATGCCGGGCGCCCTCGGGCCGCGCGCCGCAACCGAAACCCCAACGGTCGCCCTCCGCAGTCGCTTCGGCGGCCAGCCCGTCCGCTGCCGACGTGCACAAGACGATCCACCTGACCAGCGAAGGCACCAGTTGGTTCCGCCGCCGGCGCGAGCCCCCCAGACAAGAGAACCACTCCGACCCCGGCACGGCAAGACTCGGCGACTCCGACACGGGATCGTAGAGGAATGGAGGCCGCAGCCAAAATTGTGCGCACGCTGCACGTAGATTCGTGGATAGGGGAGGGGCCTCGTCCCCCTGGTCGCTCGCACGAGGCGAGCGAAGCTCTTGCACGGAGGCTCCCCGCTTGCCTCCTCATGCGGCCTCCAGCAACTTTTCTTCTTGCCCCACCGCCCAGACGAACGCGGCCAACTCCCGGGCCACGGCGATCACCGCTTTCTGCGTGCTCTTGCCTGCGTACACCATAGGCCATGAACTGCACGGCGGTGGCGAATCGCCGCAGGTCGCCAAGCTGAGGTGAGGCGACGCTTGGGAAAGAGCCCGGAAAGCCGGGCTACCACATTGGGGGTTCGGCGTTTAGAATACCGGCCTTGGGATCCACCGGTTATGGCCGACGGAGCGATGCAATGAAGACGTTGATTTCCGAAGAGCAACTGCGTGAGGGGATTGGGCGCCTGGCCGACGAGATTCGCAGGCATTATGCCGACAAGCCGCTGACCCTGGTAGGTGTGCTAGTCGGGAGTATCGTGTTGCTGGCCGACTTGATTCGGCTCTTGGATATCCCCTGCCGCGTGGAGCTGGTGCAATCGCGGGAGCGTCCCCAGGGGACGGCCCGGCCGGGACCGCTCGTGGTCGACCCGGAGTTGCTCGTCTCCGGCATTCGGGGCCGCCACGTCCTCCTGGTCGACGACATTTTCCACTCCGGCAATACCGTTTGGGAACTCATTCCGCAGCTCGACGAGCTGGGGCCGGAGACGATCCGCCTCGCGGTGCTCCTGCGCAAAGAGGGCCAGTGCCGCGTGCCCAAACAGCCCGATTTCGTCGGCTTCGATATTCCCAACGGCTTCGTCGTGGGCTATGGCCTCGACTACGAAGACCGCTACCGCCATCTTCCGTACATCGCGATGCTGGATCCGCAAGAGACCGGCGGCAGCACGCCCCATTGACGGTCCCTTGGAGTGCGGCAGCCCGTTGCCGCTTTCTTTCGGCTGGCAGCGTCAACGGGCGTCTGCCTCTCGGATCGGATAAGTCCAAAGCGGCGACGGGTCGCCGCACTCCAAAATCGCGAGCCGTTCGCAATCGGTTACTCTTTCGCGTCCGATATCCATGACGAAGTGTCGAAGAATCCTCCAGATCATCCCGACCCTGGACCGCTCCGGGGCGGAGAAGCAGATGACACTCCTGGCCCGGGGGCTGCCACGCGAGGAGTTTGAGGTCCACGTCTGCGCCCTTACCCGCGGCGGGCCGATGCTGGCCGAGTTGGAATCGGCCGGCGTCCCGACGACGATCCTCGGCAAGCGGTGGAAGCTCGATCCGCGAGCCTTCTGGAAGCTTCTCGGCCTGGTCCGGCGTCTGAAGCCCGACTTGATCCACACCTGGCTTTTCGCCGCGAACACCTACGGCCGGGCCGCGGGGGTGCTGGCCGGCGTGAAGTGCCTCGTGGCCGGGGAGCGGTGCGTCGATCCCTGGAAGAGCTGGGAATTCTGGTTCGACCGCCGCCTGGCCCGGCATACGACGCGGATCGCGGCCAACAGCGAGGGCGTGCGGGATTTCTATGCCGCGCGCGGAATCCCGAGGGAGAAGATCGAGGTGATCCCCAACGGGATCCCGCCGTTGCCGGCGTCTCCTTCAACTCGTGAAGAGATCCTTGCGGAGTTGGGCCTCCCGGCGTCGGCCCGGCTCGTGGGCCTGGTCGGGCGCCTCTGGCCGCAGAAACGCGTCAAGGACGCCATCTGGGCCGCGGACCTCCTCAAGCAGATCCGCGACGACGTCCACCTGGTGATCGTGGGCGACGGGCCCCACCGCCAGCGTCTGGAGATGTTCCGCGACCAGTGCGAGATCCGCGACCGGGTCCACTTTCTCGGCCACCGCAGCGACGTGCCCCGCCTGTTGCCCCATTTCGACGTCCTCTGGCTCCCCAGCGCCTACGAAGGCCAGTCGAACTCGCTGATGGAGGCCATGGCCGCGGGGGTGCCCGCGGTGGCCACCGACATCCCGGGCATGCGGGAGCTGGTCGTCGACGGTCAGACCGGTTACCTCGTCTCCACCGAAGGCTGGCCGCCCAACGCAACGACCGTCAACAAGACCGTGGCCGGCGGCCTGGCCCGGTGCACGGTCCGCCTCCTCGACGATCCCGCCCTGGCCAAACGACTGGGCGAGGCGGCCCGGGAGCGGATGCGCGGCGAGTTCAGCGTCGAGAAGATGGTCACTCGCTACGCCGATCTCTACCGCCGGCTGCTGGGCTAGTATGGGCAGGTCAGCGACCTGCCCCACGCGATGCGGAATCGTAGTGCTTGACCAGCGACGCCGCCACGCGAAAGTTGGGCAAGGCGTGGGCGCCGAAGGAGAGCACGACTGGGTTGCGTCCCGGCTGAAGCGTGCCCATCGCTCCCTTCGGCTGGATGCGTTGCGGTTCGGGCTCGGTCCGCCGGTAAACGCGGCAATCGTCGCGGCCGTCGAAGACGAGGCGATCACCGCTCTGGAGTTCGACCGGGAACACCAGCCGCGTCCCACCGATCGTCAGTTGCGGGTCCCGCAGCCCCTCGATCGCCGGGACGGCCCGCACGTCGTCCAGGCAACAGGTCACGGTCTGCTTTGCCGGGAGGCTGTTGTAATAGATGAGCAGCCCTTGGAGGTTCGCGCGGTCCAGGTTCCCGGGCCCGGCGAAGGTGAACTGCTGATAGCGCCACCCGGTGAAATCGACGTGGGTGACCAGGTCGAGCCAGCCGCCGGCCTTGTCGCGAAGCTGGAGCTTGAACGCCTCGCCCTTGCCGTCGCCGTGGAGCCAGAACCCCAGGGCCTGCGCCTTGGAGAGGTCGAGCGGCTTCGCATAGCGACGTCCCCAGACGGACCAGCCGCCGTTGTCCGAAAGCGCGCTGGTGGCCGTATACCGGGCGCTGCCCCGGCCGATCTTCACCGTATCGAGACTTTGCTGGATCGCGTGGGTGACGCCCGGCTTGACGGACTGAATCGTGGTCTTCGCGTCGTACACCGGCGCGGCGGGCCGGCTCCCGGACGCATCGGCGAAGAACTCCCCGTCGTCGAACGCCTCCAGCGTGACCGCGTCGGGCCGGTGGTAGGCCGCGTCCGAGGCGCTCGTCCGCTCCACGTCCATCTCGAAGCCGCAGGAGAGGAGTTTTGCATCTTTGCGGCAGACCGTTTCCCAGCGGTTCTCCCGGCCGTCGACCTTCGTGACGACGCGCGGCATGTCGTACTCGTCGCGGAGCAGGTCCCAGCGGATCGCGCCGTCCGGCGAGCGTTCGGCAAGCGGCGGCCCGGAGGCGACCAGCGTCACCTCGGCCCGGGCGTGCCCGGCGGCCGGAGGATCGCAGGAGAAGACCGCCCGGTTCTCGCCGGCCTTCAACGGCGGGGTCTTGTCGTTCAGCGTCAGACGCTCCAGGAGCGTGCCGCGCTCGTCGTACACGCGGCAGTCGTCGGCGGAGGCCATCTCCACGTAGTCGCCGCTGTGCAAGGTCGTGGCCAGCGTCAGCTTCTGGCCGTTCAACTCAAGCGTCGGGTTGGCAAGTTCGAGGCGCACGGTGCGCAGGGCCTTGATCGGACTCAAGTAGACCGTGGCCGAGTCGTTCGGCGGGAGGTTGTTGAGATAGAGGTTCACCTCGTGGATGTGGCTCGTGTTGACCGGCGTCATGTAGATGGGGCCCATGCCGGAGTAGGGCCACGCATAGTCGCGGTGCTTGTCGGCGTCGCGCTCGCGCAGGGGGATCTCGACGTAACGCCAGCCCGAAAAGTCGATTTTCACATAATGCTCGCCGATGGCGTGCATGTATTCCCGGGGCGAGGTCAACTGGAGATTGAGCACCTCGCCCTTGCCGTCGCCGTGGATCCAGACGCCGAGGGCATCGCACGGCTGGATACTCAGATACGGCGCCTCGAAGGGCACGCCGACCCGGGCCCACGCCCCTTCACGCGAGTCGCGCCGGCTCGTGGCCGTGAAGCAGAGGCTCGCGTCGCCGGCCTTGACCTGATCCGTGGACCGGCTCAGCGTCTGGGTCACGCCGGGCGCCGTGCGGCGCACGGTAAACCGCTCGGGATCAGCCGCCTCGGCGATAGGCACGGCGTCCGGGCCGTCGTAGGGACTCACGCCGTAGAGCGCTTCGAGCCGCAGGCGGAGCGGTTGTTCCTGGAACTTGTTCTGAACCTTCCAGGCGTTGGCCCCGGCGTCCAGGCCCGTGACTTTGTGGGCCAGGTACTCGGTGGGCAACAACTGCCACGGACCGTCGTCGGCCTGGACCAGATGAAAATCCTTGCCGGGCTGGCGGAGTTGCGCCTTGACCGACTCGGGGAAGTAGTTGGCCAGTCGCAGACGCTCGTACCAGCCGGCCATGGTCAGGTACTCCTGCACCCGGGCGTTGGCCGGGGCGTGGAGCGAGCCGATCCCTTGGGTGGAGGAGGGGGCGTCGAATGCCAGGGTCTTCGCGCAGAAGTACTCCATCTCGTCCGGCGTCTCGGCCCGGCTGGTGCGGCTCGGCCCGAGAACCACCCACCAGCCGAGCTGTGCCTGGAGCAATGCCCCCTCACGGTAACTCGGGATGCTCGCGCAGTGCGCGTCGGTGAAGGGTTTCAGGCCCCACTTGGGGTGATCCCACGCGCCGATCCGCGAATGGTAGTACCAGCTCCAGTGGTCCCAGCAACTCGCCTCGACCACGGCCGGCCGCTTGAGCCGCCGGTAGATCGCGTCGCGCATGGTCTGGATGGCATGGGTGCTGCCCATGCCTTCGGAGCCGTCCATGTAGATCTGGTCGAACTGGCACTCGTTGTAGACGTGGGCGATCGCGTCGGCCACCTCGCCCACCAGCGTGGAACGCTCGTCGGGATAGAAGGCGATGTAGACCTGGCGCAGATGATCGGCCCGCTCGCCCTTGCGGTGCGCGCCGGGTTTGGTCTTAAACGCGCCGCGCGTACACTTCAGGAAGCCGTAGGGCGGCGTGAAGGAAATGGCCGAATACTGGATGATCTCGTCGCCGATTCGGATGGCATTGCCGCGCCCGGAATAGCTCCAGATCACGTCGTGCTCTTGCGGCTTCTCGACGGTGAGAATGGTGTCGGACTTCTCGTCCATGTCGGCGGCCAGGAGGTAGGAGGCGTCGGCGGCGAGGCGTGGGTCGGGCACGGGCGTGACCCAAGGATCGCCGGGAGAGATGCAGCCGGTGAGCGTGTGCATGCCGGCCTTCAGCCCGGCCTCATGGACCTTGCGGACCATGGTCTTCATCCCCTCCAGCCCGTTGGGGAAGAGGCTCGGATTCGGCTCGTAGTGTCCGAGCGACTTGTACCAGCCGTCGAAGTGCAAATGGGTGAAGCCGCCGCGTTTGGCCAGATCGATCCACCTTTCGACCTCGCGCTCCGAGGGGTGCGCAAACAGGTAGGACCCGCGGATGCCCTGGGCGTCCAAGGCCCAGGGGCCGCCCAACGCCGACTGCGGCAAGCCCTCGGCCCGGACCATCTCCTGAAGGGCCGGGCGGAGTCGATCGACGGGCCCCACCACGAGCCCCGCCTTGGCCCCGGCCAGTCCGTACTCGGCGGAGCACGAGGCCTGGACCGTACGAGGCGATCCGCCAAGGCCCACCTGGGTCTGGAGGTTCATCTCCCGGAGACAGACGCCCCAATCGTCGCCAACCACGGCGCCCGAGGTGCCGCTGGCCTGCGTTCCCGCCACCAGCGGCAGCGAGACGAACGAGAGCGACTCGACGCCGTCGCCCTCCACGGAAAGCACCGTGAACGTCAGATACTCCGCCTTCGCGTCGCAGCCGAGGACGGCCTTCGCTTCGTCCCGCCCGAATCGCAAAGTCAACTTGCCGTCGGCATACGAGCACGCGGTGGGGCGGAGGGTCTTGCCCTTCACGCGCACGGCCGCCAAGGGCGCAGAGGCGGCGAGCAGGTTCCGGCCCGAACGCTTTTCCACCAAAGCGGTGCACCGGGCCCGCACGTCGATCTCCAGTTTCGCCAACGAATTCTCAACGGCGGCCAGCGGCGGGGAGACGGCGGGCAGCACGGTGTAGGCCGCCTGATCCGGGGTCGTCCGCCGCGGCGACTCGGCCGCGTAGCTCGCCCGGACCTCATCCGCGGAGAGGGCACGACAATAGACCTTGACCTCGTCGATCAGTCCCTTGTGGCACGACGGGCCGCCGTTCCATGTGCCGATCCGCAGATCGCCGCGGTAGCCGACCGGGTGATCCCATTGGGCGGAGCCCACCTTGCGCCCGTTCACGTAGGTCGTGATTTGGGGACGTTGGAACGTGGCGGCCAGGTGGTACCACTTGCCGGTCTCGAACGCGGCAACCAGCGGCGCGGACGTTTCCTGCCAGGGCGGGACCGGGTCGCCGGCCTGGGCCCCGGGCCGGCCCATGCGGAAGGAGCAGTTCTTATCGGCCACGAAGAGGAGGAAGCCGCCGGGGCTCCACTGCCCGCCGGTCAGGAGGTTCGGGTACCGCCCGCCGGCCTCCCAAAGGACCCACGCCTCGACGGTGAGTTCGTTGGAGCCGTCGAGGCCCGCGAGTTGCGGGGCTGCGGCGTAGGAGTCCTTGCCGGTGAAGTGCAGGGCCGTGCCGAACTTGCCCTTCGCCCAATCCGCGCCCACAAGCTCCAGCGAATGGCCGTTGCCCGAGGCGTCGTCCGCCACGTCGCCTACCGCTTCGTCGCACTTCCAATGGGCGAGCAGGCCGGGAGCGGGCGCCGCTTCCGAGGATTGGAGAGACAGGACCGCGGCCAGACCGATCACGCCTGCGCAGAAACGTAGCATGCTACGACTCCTCATTCTTGAAGACCTTGGCCTTGTCGTCCAGCGGCCGGATCCAGACGTTACGGAAACGTACGGGGCTGCCGTGGTCCTGGAGGAACAACGGGCCGCACCCGGTCTTCAGGATGCTGTCGCGGATCTTGTCGGTGTAGGGCGTCTTCTTGTAACGCAGGGGGTTCCACACCGACAGGCTCTCCGTGAAATGGGCATTGAGTTGGACCAGAACGCCGTTGAGCATCGCGGTGATCGAGCCGGGCTCAGTGACCTTGCCCTGAGCGTCGCGCCGCGGCGCGATGTAGACGATATCATAGAATTGCCACTCGCCCGGCCGTCGCCCGGCGTTGACCAGTGGCGGCGAAATCCCGTAGACCGCGCCGACCGTCTCCTTGGGGTCGACCGGGTTCTGGTACGACCGGAGGATCTGCAACTCGTACATGCCGAAGATATAGACCCCGCTGTTGCCCGCCCAACCGCCCTTCTTGCCGTCGTCGGGGGTCATGAATTCCACGTGGATCTGGGCATCGCGGAAATGGAGCTTCGACACGAGGAACCCCTCGCGCACCTCCAGGGCCCCGTCAAGGACCGGCCAGTGGCACGGCCCGCCCTTGGTGTTAAGAAACTGCTCGGTGCCGTGGCCGTCGAAGAGGACGACGGCGTCGGACGGGGGTTTGCCGGGCATCGTCTCCACGATGCGGGGTTGGTCCCCGGCGAACGCGACAGCGGTCGAGGATGCCACGACGGCGAGCAAACCGGCCAGGCAGCGGCGAGCGGTCATACGGTCTTTCTCCGAAAGGGAAACGGGACGCCTGCCACGCAACCATGCGGAAGCCCTATTCTCGCTGGGGAAAGGCGGTTCCGCAAGCAGCACCTGGAAGGAACACTTCTCCCGGCGATTCGTGGACGTATGTGAACGCTCCTGCACCGACTCTCCCACCCCCAAGCACCGCGGAAGAAGCTGTAGGGAACGCCCTCCGTGGCGTTCCGCGAATCGCCGTGGACGCCGCAATACCGCTCCCGGAACGCCGTCGTTGGCACCCTTGCCAAAGCAAGAGCAAGAAGGCACGATACGTGTACGGTGTTCAAGCGAAAACAAGAGGAGACCCTCCATGGGCCGATCTTGCAGACTCGGCGACGGGTGTCGCGTTGTGGTTGCCTTCGTATTCGCCTGGTCGATCGCGGCATGTCCGGGCCGGGGGCCCGCGTCCGAGGTCTCCGAGCTGACTGCCCAAGTCTGCGTGGTCGGCGGGGGCAGCGGCGGGTTCGGGGCCGCGCTGGCAGCCGCCCGGGCGGGGGCCAGCGTCGTGCTCGTTGAGCAGACGAGCCGCCTCGGAGGCACGAGCACGGGCGCTTTTGTCAGCAGTTGGGAGCCGGGCCCCGGCGACGACGTGGCCAAGGAACTCTATCAGCGGCTCCGCCAACAGAACGCGGCCGGCGTGACCCGCGATACCAACCCCGACCGGAAGCAGGGGCGGTTCGGGTTGTGGCAGGTCGATCCCAACGTGGGCTACGAAGCAAGCCTTGGCCGCGCCGGCCGGCCGCGGCGCGACTGGCACGGCGTGGCCTTCGAGCCCGAAGCCATGAGCCGGCTCATGGCGGAGATGCTCGCCGAGACCGGCAAGTGCAACGTGCTGTTCGGGCGGCGATTCGTCTCCGCCAAGGTCGAGGGCCGCCGCGTCGCGGCCGTGGAAGCGGTGGGACCGGACGGGGCTGTCTGCCGCATCCGGGCCGGGGTGTTCATCGACTCCACGGGCAACGTCGATCTCTGCCGCGCCGCGGGTTGCGAAATCATGCTCGGGCCCGACCCCCGGAGCCGCTTCGACGAGCCAAGCGCCCCCGAGAAGCCCGACCGGAATCTGAATGCCATTTCCTGGTGCTATCGCCTCCGCAAGAGCGACCATCCGGCCACGCCGCCGGCCCCGGAGTCGCCGGTGAAACGTTGGCCGCACTCGGCGCACGTGGTCGAGCTCCCTTCAGGCGACCGCCTCGTCAATCCGCTCGGGCTGTTTCCCGGAAGGATGCTGATCGACCTGGGCTACGACAGGACGAAGGCCGCGTGCAAGCCCATCGTCCAGGCCCACTGGCAATGGCTCCACGGGCAACCCGCCTTTGCACAGTACGAACTGGAGAGCCTCGCCCCGGTGCTGGGCATCCGCGAGAGTTACCGGGTCGTGGGGGAATACGTGCTCACGCAACACGACCTCCTGGCAGGACTCGCGAAGCAGACGCACGCCGATCTCGTCGCCCTGGCCGACCACTCGATGGATATCCACGGCAGCGGCCGGGCGAGCATCTGCAAAGAACTCCCGGCCCCCTATGGCGTGCCCTACCGCTGCCTGGTCCCCAAGGGAATGGAGAACCTGCTGGTGGCGTGCCGGGGCGCGAGTTTCAGCCAGATCGCGGCCTCCAGTTGCCGCCTTTCGCGGACGATCCTGGCCCTGGGCCACGCCGCAGGACTCGGCGCTGCCCAGGCCGTCAAGACCGGCGTGCCGGTCGGCAAAGTCAACGTCGAGCTGCTTCGCAAGGAACTCCGGTTGCTGCGATAGCGCGCGGGCGTGCCGCTCCCCGTCGGAAAACGAGCCGGGGCCGGTCCCCACCGAAGGGATCGGCCCCGGAAACGGTCACGCATCGCGGCGAAGTCGCCGGCCGACCTCGCGCGGGACTAATTCTCCGCCTTCTTCTTCTCCCGCTTCTTCCCCTCGCCCCCCTTCTTCCCCTCGAACCGCTTCTTGGCCTCCGCCATTTGCTTCTCCAGCTTCTCCTTCTGCTCGGGGGTCAGGATCTCCTTGATCTTCTCCATGCGCTCCTTCTCCAGGGCGCCCGCCTCCTTCTGAATCTCCGCCATCTTGGCCTTCTGTTCGTCGGTCAGCTTGACGGCCTCGCGCCCGGCCGCGAACACCTCCCGCGGCGACTTGCCGGCGTCGCGGGCGGACTTCATCGCTTCGTCGCGGGCCTTCTTCTGTTCGTCGGTCAAGACGCCGTCCCGCTTCTTCTGGACCTCGGCCATCTTCGGTCCGAACTCCTTCCGCACCTCCTGGACCTTCGCCTTCTGCTCATCGGTCAGGTTCAGGTCCCTGAGCATCATGGCCATGGGATCCCCGCCCGGGCCCCCACGCTTGCCTTCCCCCTTCTTCTTCCGGTCCTGGGCCAGTAGCGGGCAGGCCATCAGCACAACCACCGCAAGAACCAACACCATTCGCACGGCTCTCATCGTACGTCTCCTGGGATGCTTCCACCGAGACACCGCGATCGCTGCTCGTCCCTTCGGGGCGATCCTACACCGACCAGGGTGCAATGTGGAAAAGACGGCCACCTCGAGCGGCCACAACCATTATTGAACCGCGCTGCCTCGCCCAAGTTCCGGCCCTGCATCCGATTCATGTTTCGAGAAGCAGGGGGGGTATGGGGCGAATCGGCAGTCGCAATGCAACTTTGCAACCCACGGGGCACTTAGGCCCCCATCTTCGGTAGGGTATTCTCTCTGCTCCGACGGTGAAGGCGAATCCAGCCGAAGGACCTCGGGGACGGAGATATCGACGACCTATTCAACGACAGCGGACCGCGCCCGCAGACACTCGAATCGCGAGCCAGGCTGATCGCGCTGCCGCAAGGATCGGGATTGCCTCCGTGGTCGATCGTCGATCGAGAGCGTTGACTGGCGATCCCGGGAAAGGGATACTCTTTCCGAGGGACGCGCCCGTGGTGGCGTTCGGGCCACGGGTCGGCGTCGAGACCGCGGCGGCGAGTCGTTGCGAGGGCGAATCACGAGGGCCACGATCAGGAAAGCAGGTGCGGTGATGAGTTTGTGCCGTTCTTCGTCGCGGTGCGCCGCGAATCCCGATCTGTTTCCTTCTCTCCTGCGCAGAATGGCTGCCCTCCTTCCCATCCCCAGCGCGGTGATCTTGGTTCTGGTACCCGCGATCTCCGGGTACTCTGCCGAGAAACGCCGTGTGCCCAATATCGTCGTCATTCTCGCCGACGATCAGGGCTGGGGCGACTTGAGCGTTCAGGGCAACACGAACTTGCAGACGCCGCGGATCGACTCGCTGGCCCGCGACGGGGCGAAGTTCGATCGCTTCTACGTCTGCCCGCTTTGCGCTCCCACGCGGGCGGAGTTTCTCACCGGGCGCTATCATCCGCGGGGAGGCGTCCACGGAGTGACCACCGGGGCCGAACGGCTGAACCTCGACGAAAGGACCGTCGGCGACGTGTTCCGCGAGGCCGGTTACGCGACGGCCGCTTTCGGCAAGTGGCACAACGGCAGCCAGTATCCCTACCATCCCAATGCCCGCGGATTCGCCGAATACTACGGGTTCACCTCCGGCCACTGGGGCCAGTATTTCGATCCGGTGCTGGAGCACAACGGGAAGCTCGTGCGAGGCAAGGGGTTCATCATCGACGACCTTACGGACCATGCCCTGGAGTTCCTTGAGAAGAACAAGGAGAGGCCGTTCTTCTGTTATCTGCCGTACAATACGCCGCACTCGCCGTTCCAGGTCCCCGATCGGTATTGGGACAAGTTCAAGGACCGCCCGCTTTCGATGCAGGCAAGGGACCCGAAACTCGAAAACCCGTCCGCCACGCGATGCGCCCTGGCGATGTGCGAAAACATCGACTGGAACGTGGGCCGCGTGCTCGACAAGCTGGAACAACTCGAGCTCGCCGACAAGACGATCGTCGTCTATTTTTCCGACAACGGCCCGAACACCTGGCGGTGGAACGGCGGCATGAAGGGGCGCAAGGGCTCGACCGACGAGGGTGGGGTGCGCGTGCCCTGCTTCGTCCGCTGGCCGGGACACGTCGCGCCGCGGACCGCGATCCGCCCGATCGCCGGCGCCATCGACCTGCTGCCGACCCTGGCGAGCCTTGCCGGCATCAAGCTGAAGGCCGGCAAGCCGCTCGACGGCGTCGATCTCAAGCCCCTCCTGCTTGGAACCGCCAGGGCATGGCCCGAGCGGAGGATCTTCTCCTATCAAGGCGGCAAGGCCAGCGTCCGGACCGATCGCTACCGCCTCGACACACGGGGCGCGCTGTTCGATATGCAGGAGGATCCCGGGCAGGACCGCAACGTGGCGCAGCGTCATCCGGAGGTGGCGGCCAGGCTCTCGGCGGAACTCGCCCAATGGAAGCAAGAGGTGCTTCCCGGCATCGAGAAGGACGACCGGCCGTTCCCCGTCGGCTACCGCGAGTTCCCCACCACGCCGCTGCCTGCGCGCGACGGCGTGGCCTCGGGCAAGATCCGCCGGAGTTCCGGGGCCCCCAATTGTTCCTACTTCACCAATTGGCAAAGCACCGAGGACAGGATCACTTGGGACGTCGAGGTGCACACCGCCGGCCAGTACGAGGCGGTCGTCTATTACACGTGCCCCGATCGGGATACCGGGGCGACGGTCGAGCTGAGCTTCGGCGGGTCCGCCGTCCGTGGGAAGGTCGTCGAGGGATTCGACCCGCCGCTGATCGACAACATGGATCGCGTCCCGCGCGGCGGAGAATCCTATGTCAAGGATTTCCGGCCGCTCCGCCTGGGTACCTTCCGTCTGGAGAAGGGCCGCGGCCAGCTCGCCATCCGCGCGGTGAACATCCCCGGTGGGCAGGTCATGGACCTGCGGGCCGTGCTGCTCAACCTGTTGAAGTAGTCCGGATCGCGAAAGAAGGAGGGACGCGAATGGATCGCGCAGTGCAGATGCGGCCCTTTTCCGCCGACATTGACTTGCTCGACGGCACGATGGCCTCGCCGGACCGGCACGTGGTCCGCCGGGCGTCGGATATGCGAGGCTACTACGCCGACGAGGCGGCCCTGGAGCGGCTGATCCGCGAACACGGCGACCCGGTCCACTACGAGGTCTTCGAGAAGGCGATCCCGGAAACGCGAGGGCACCTTCTCCTCTGCGTCAGCAAGCTCCAGCCGGGCCGCGTGGGAGAGGAGTGCTTCATGACCAAGGGGCACTACCACGCGGTGCGCGCGACGGCCGAGGTCTACTGGTGTCTCCGCGGCCGCGGCTTCATGCTGATGAAGACCCTGGAGGGCGACTGCGTGGCCGAGCCCATGCAGCGCAACCGCATGGTCTACGTGCCGCCCGATTGGGCCCATCGCTCGATCAACACGGGCGACGAGCCGCTGGTCTCGTTCTGCGTCTATCCCGGCGAGGCCGGCCACAACTACGGCGATATCCAGACCGAGGGTTTTCCGAAACGCGTGTTCCTACGAAGCGGCAAGGTGGCGATCGAGGCGACCCGATGAATGCACGACTGGTACCCGTTTACTTTGACCCGGGCCGAGACCAGGATTTCGACAAGCAGCTCGACAACTTGAAGGCCCTGCTGGCCGACTGTGCGGAGATTCTGCCGCCGGTGGCCCTCGGCCGGCCGCTGCCCGAGGCCGACGCCGTGGTGTTTCCGCAACTCTTGGGCGAGGCGTATCGCCGGGTCAAGGATTTCCAGGCGATTGCCCTGCCCATCCTCATTGTCACCTCGGAGTTCGGCACCCTGTCGATGTGGGACTGGGAGATCCTCTGCTATCTCAAGTCCCTGGGGGTGGCAACCATCGCCCCCTACCATCTCGCCCAGACCAAGGCGGCATGCCGGGCCTTGCGGATCAAGCGGGAACTCCGCGACACCAAGTTCCTGGTTTACCAGGACAATCCGGGTGAGGGCGCCCAGGCCCCGATCTTCAAACGGTTCTATTGGTGGGAAGACGAGTGCACCCAGCGAATCCGGGAGCGATTCGGCGTGCAGATCGTCAGGAAGAGCTTCCGCGAGTTGGGGGCCCGGGCCAAGCAGATTCCGGATCAGGCGGCCGAAGAGGTTCGCAGGACGCGGCCCCTGCCGTGTGAGGAGGTTTCTTCCCGGGCCCTGCTGAGTGCGATGAAGCTCTACCTGGCCGTCAAGCAGGATCTTGAAGAAGACCCGGCGATCCGCACCGCGGGCATCAATTGCTTGAACGAATCGCACTTCTCCGACACCACGCCCTGCCTCGCCTGGGACCTGCTCTTCGAGGAGGGCCGGTTCCTTTGGGGCTGCGAGGCGGACACGCTCTCGATGCTCACGAAGTACCTCTTCTATCACGCCACCGGGACGCCCATCATGATGACGAACCTCTATCCGTTCCTGATGGGCCAGGCCGCCTTGAAGCACGAACATATCCCCGATTTCCCCGAGGTGGAGGATCCCGAGGATCATATCCTCGTGGCCCATTGCGGCTACATGGGGGTCATCCCCAGGCCCTTCGCCACCGACTGGACCCTGCGCAAAAAGGTGCTGGCGATCGTCGACGACAACGCCACGGCCATCGACGCCCGGCTGCCCGCCGGCAAGATCACTCTCGCCAAGCTCCATCCCACGATGCGCGAAATGACCGTGGCCGAGGGCGTCCTGACCGGCTACGTGCAGTACCCGGGATCCGATTGCCGCAACGGCGGAGTGATTAAGGTCCGCGACGGGCGCAAGCTCATGGGGGCCCTCGCATCGCACCACTACCTGCTCATGACCGGCCATCAGCGGGCCAGCGTGGAACTTGTCGCAAACGTCTTCGGCCTGGAGGTCCGGCAGCTATGAAGACCGGCATCGACAGCTATTGCTACCACCGCTACTTCGGCGAGGTGTATCCCGACCAGCAAGATCCCGGCACGCGATGGACCCTCGAGGATTTCGTGAACCGGGCCGGCGAGTTGGAAGTCGACGGCGTGTCGCTCGAATCGTGCTTCTTTCCGAGCCTCGACGAAAAATTCCTCGCCGGGATCAAGGAGGCCCTCGATGCCCGCGGCATGGACCGCGTGCTGGCCTGGGGCCACCCCGACGGCCTCGAAGGCGGCCGAAACCGCGACGCTTGGCGCGAAATGAACGCGCTCATCCCCAAGGCCCACGCCATGGGCGCAGGCATCATGCGGATGGTCGCCTCCTCGCTCATGTTCCGCCACGAGCCGCACGGCCCGCAGATCGACGCCGTCGTCGCCATGCTCAAGGAAAGCGTCAAGATCGCGGAGGATCACGGCGTGGTGCTGGCCATCGAGAACCACATCGATTACACCTCGGCGGAGATTCTCGAAATCCTCGAGCGGGTCGGCTCCGACGCCCTGAAGGTGAACTTCGACACGGGCAACGCCCTGAGGATGATGGAGGACCCCGTGGCCGCGGCGAGGCGGCTCGGCCCCCATATCGTGGCCGTCCATGCCAAGGACATGGAGGCGTGCCGTCACGTCTCTCCGGAGGAGTGGTACTTCTTCTCCTCCGTGCCCGTGGGTACCGGCCTGATCGACATGCCAGGCGTGGTTCGGGTTCTCAGGGAGGCCGGCTTCCAAGGCGTGCTGGCCGTGGAAAGCGATCGCCACAAAGACAACCAGGACGAAGACCGCCTGGTCGCCCAGAGCGTGGCCTACTTGAAGAGACTGGTTGCCGAGTCGTAGTCGTCGTGGTCGCAGGGTGGGACAAGCGGTCGTAGGGTGGGACAAGCGAAGCGCAGTCCCACCAGTGCATTCGTGCCGGTCCAGTGGTGGGACTGCGCTTCGTTTGTCCCACCCTACATGTTGCACCCTGCCTGTTGCACCAAGGAGCGAATTCATGCACCACGAGAACCGCGGAATCCTCGGATCGTGTGACATGCTCTTTCGATCGTGTGGCATGCTCTCACGACGCGAAGCGCCGGGTGAGCATGGCAGTCGCCAAGGCGGCGCCCATGCCGACCCGCGGCTGCGCCGCGTGACGGCATGCCACCCAGGCCGCGTGACGGCATGCCACGCGGCGCATGGTCGTCTGGGGTTCCCTCTGTCGCTTCTCGTCGTTGCCCTCGTCATCCTCGGATGGTCGAGCGTTTGTGCTGCGGAGCCGGACGACGCCAAGGCCGCGCTGGCGCGGGCGCCCCGACCGTGGACGGAGCGGATGGTCCACTTCAGCCGGCAGGAGTACGAAGAGACGCTCCGCTACTGGGCGGAGAAGCACCCGAACCTCGTCACGCTCCAGACCCGGGGCACGACCCTTGAGAAGATGCCGATTTTCCTCTTGCGGATCTCCGACAAATCGGTTCCCGACGCCGACAAGCAGGTCTGCCTGGTGACGGCGCTTCACGGAGGCCCGGAACGCTCGGGGACGACGACCGTCCTCCACGCGGCCGAGTGGCTGCTGGGGGATTCGCCGGAGGCCGCCGAGGTCCGCCGCAAGCAGATCGTTCTGCTGATGCCCATCGTCAACCCCTATGCGTTCTTCGTGAGCGACCGTTTTGGAAACTCCCAGGGGATCGATCCCTACACCGGCGCGCACGGCAAGATGTTCGACCCGAAGACGCTCCAGTTGGTCGCCCCCGAAAAGACGCCGGAATTGCAGGCGGTCGTTTCGGTGGTGGACCAGTATCGGCCGGAGGTCCACGCCGACATGCACGGCATCGGGCTCCAGGAGTACGCGCCCGGCACGCTCGGCGACCGCTCTTTGTATAGCGGGCAGACGATGTTCGAGTCGAGCGGGGCGGCGTACTCCAACTTCGCTTTGCGCCCGTGGGACTGGCGCGTGACCGAGGCCATGGTCGCCGCGGCCCGGGAGGCGGGCTACGGGTCGAACCGCTACGAGGCCGACAGCCAGCGGGTCTACTCCGGTCCCGCCATGGCCGGAATCGCGGACCGCGTGTTCGGCGGCGCGCCCCTTTTCTATACGGCCCATTACGGCTACGCCAAGTACCACACGATGATCCTCGCCATGGAGATCGGCTGGGAGCAAAGCGGCGTGGCCCGGCTACGGGGGCTGTTGGGGCTGGGCAACCGGGTCTGGGAGGGGGAGCCCGAGGCCGGCTATCCGGTCGATCGGATCCGCGGCTTTCTTGGGCATTTCCTCGTCGCCTACGGCAAGAAGGCGGAGGATCGGCGCCGCAGTCGGGTTGAACTGTGGCAGCGGCAGGGGGGCTTCACCCACGCGATCCTCTATCCGCAGACCGATTGCCGCGACAGTTGGATCGTGGCCACAAGCCCCGAGGCGGCCAAGGTGCTCGATCCCGACAAGCACAAGTTCGTCGCCAATCTCAAGGGCCGGCCGGGATGTCGGGCCGACGCGATCGCAGCGTTCGTGGAGGCCGGGCCGGAGGCCAAGCTCTACGTCGAGCCCCCGGCCACACGGGCCGCCGCTCCGGGCCCGATCGAACACGGCCTGGCCCTGCGACTCCGCATCCCCTATCGCAAGCCGGAGTTGATCGACCTGCGGCTCAACGGGCATCGGGTCGCCGAAAGCCCGACCGACGGATACCACGCCTGGTACGCCGACGGCTACACGCAAGTACAAATCAACATCCCGCCGGAGAAGGCCAAGGCCAACGACCTCTGGGTCGTCACCTGCGCCTACGCCCCGGACGTAAAACGCTCGACCGGCTGGACGCCGCCGGCCGAAGTCCGCCGGCGCCTGAAACAGAAGGGCCCTTGAACGGACCGCGCGCTTGGCGACTCAAACGAACTGCGCTCGGCGCGGGTCTCCTGACCCCGCCGCTTCCTGCGACCGAAGGTCTCTGTGGAGCCAGAGAGACCTTCGGTCAGCCCCCGTGCGGGGTCGGGAGACCCGCGCACAGCGCAGGGGTTTGCAAACGAATAAGGAATCGGAGAATCGAGGTTCGGCAGATCACGTGCCGGACGCTAAGGTCCGCGGGCCAACCGCCACGATGCCAATCGAGACGTAGCGGGCAAAATCAGCCGCGTTCAAAGTGAGAATGTGGGTAATGCCGTAGTCAATCATCACGGCGACGAGACGCGCATCGTGGACCTTGACTCCGGATACACCGAAGGCGACCAGCAATCGCCGCCACTCCGCGCAAGCGGACGCAGAATCCGGCAGGAGCGGAAATATCCGTTCAACACAGCGCAACCAGCGATCCGCTGATTTCGGCGTCAAACCCCAGCCATTCTTGTCGGCAGGCCGCGTCGCAGCGCTCCAAAACTCCGCGAAGTTCTGCGACGTGGACCGCAAGACGTGACCGTCGGCACGAAGGGCACGAATTGCATTGCACACCGTCGCGCGGAGCGGATCGATGCGATCTGCAAACCGCAAGAGAACGTTCGTGTCTACGAGGTAGATCACAGGTGGTCCTCGTAGAGCCCTTCACGGCTGACCGCGTACTCGGACAATGTCCGAGCTTGGATGCCGCGATCCTCGGCGATTCCGTCGGCCAGTTCGTCCGCCAACCGCTCAAACTCCTCGACGGCCAGTTCCTCCTCTCGCGCCTCGCGGAGGATTGCGTCGATGTTCAGATCGATTGCCTCCGAAAGCACGCGCCGCATGGTCGCTGCATCGCCGCGAGCGGCGCTCTGACGGAATTGGTCTTCCAAGTCAGCCGGCACATGAAGAGGAATCACCATGGCGGGCTCCCGTGGCGGGCTATCTCGTCCATTCGATCTTACTTACTCCATTATAGTCTCATCGGCCAGCGCTCAGAGGCTCCAGCCTTCCCGGTATTTCCGGCGGAGGAACTGGTTCGCCTGCTGGTCGTTGGTGACCTTCATGTTCGGGCCGTCCCACGTGATCTTCTTGCCCGCACGCAGGGCCACGTTGCCCAGCATGCAGACCTCGGTCAAGAGGCCGGCGTGGTCGACGAAGTTGGCGCCGGCGGGCGGGCCGCCGCGGCAGGCGTCGACCCATTCCTTGTGATGGCCGACCGAGCGGGGGAGCATCTTGGGCGGGCGGCCGAACTTCTTCATCGCCGATTCGGGGATCAGCCGGTATCCCATCATCGTCCCCTTCTCGCCGATATAGATCATGTCGCCGATCCCGCGGCCCGGCTCCAGCTCCTTCGGCTGAGCGGGCTTCAGTCCGCCGTCGTACCAAGTGAGGGTCACCGGCGGCATATCGCCCCGGGCCGGGAACTCGAACCGCGCGATCACGCCCAGCGGATAGATCTCGGGGTCAATCTTCGTGGAACTCGCCTCGATGCTCGTCGGGTGCCCGAGTTTTAATGCCTTGAACACGCTGGAGAGCTTGTGGCAGCCCAGGTCGCCCAGAAGTCCGGTGCCGAAGTCCCACCAGTTGCGCCACGTCCACGGGCAGTAGGCGGGGTGATAGGGACGCTCCGGCGCGGGACCGAGCCACAGGTCCCAGTCCAGGCCTTCCGGGACCGGCGGGGGCTC